>TARA_R110002050_G_scaffold124179_5_pt1 | contig 21217 bp, 18 predicted proteins | sample TARA_R110002050 | Tara Oceans TARA_R110002050 (sample SAMEA4396988) | marine metagenome | biome: Polar Biome; feature: [DCM] deep chlorophyll maximum layer (ENVO:01000326); material: water (ENVO:00002006), including particulate matter (ENVO:01000060) such as... | depth 25 m
TAAATTTGCCGCAAAGGTAGTACAATCCAAACAATAGTTGCCTGATTAGCTTATCTATATATAAAATTTAGAAAGACTTTAATTATTATACCCAAAACGCTTTAATTGACGTGCATCGCTTCGCCAATTCTTGTTCACTTTCACGTAGAGTTCAATGTGAACCTGCTTACCAAAAAATTTCTCTAAATCTTTTCTAGCTTCTACGCCAACGCGCTTTAAAGCTGCCCCTTTGTGACCAATGATAATTCCTTTTTGAGAATCGCGCTCAACCATAATTACGGCACGCATACGAATGATATCCTCATCTTCAAAAAACTCTTCGGTTTCTATTTCTACCGCGTATGGAATTTCCTTTTTGTAGTTTAATAAGATTTTCTCCCGGATAGTCTCATTCACAAAAAAGCGTTCTGGCTTGTCAGTTAACTGATCTTTAGGATAATAAGCAGGCGATTTTGGAAGTAGCTCAACAATACGTTCAAAAACTCCCTTTATATTAAAATTAGATAATGCTGAAATTGGATGCAACTCTACCGTAGGCAATAAGTCTTGCCAATACTGAACTTGCTCTTCCAATAATTCTTGGGTAGCTGTATCTACTTTATTTAATAATAGTAAAACAGGAATTTTACTGTTTTTAATTTTCTCGAAAAAAGCTTCATCTTTTAAAGCCTTCTCCCCTATCTCTACCATATAAAGTAACACATCGGCATCTTCAAAAGCAGATTTTACAAAATCCATCATACTACTCTGTAGTTCGTAGGCAGGTTTTATAATTCCAGGAGTATCAGAAAGAATCATCTGAAAATCGTCTCCATTCACAATACCTAATATACGATGCCTAGTAGTTTGCGCCTTTGATGTTATTATGGATAATTTTTCACCCACAAAAGCATTCATCAATGTCGACTTACCAACATTTGGATTTCCTATTATATTTACGAAGCCTGCTCTATGATCTGCCATCCTTCAACTTTATTATGTATTTCTTCAATTCCACATTTACCTTTGGAGCCAACAAAAGTACGGCAATCATATTAGGTATTACCATTAAGGCATAGGACAAATCAATTAAATTCTTTACCAGCTCTAAAGAGGCCACTGCCGCAAAAACGATCATAATCACAAAATACCAGTTATACAACTTACCTATTTTAGCATTGGTCAAAAAGGATAAAGATTTTACTCCGTAATAGGAATAGGTAAACAAAGTGGATAGTGCAAATGCCGTAACAATTATCATTAACAATATATCTCCCCAACCGAACAGGGTTCTTTCAAAAGCTGATAAGGTCATTACAATTCCACTAGAATCTTCCAAATACGCTCCACTGAGAATAATTACGATTGCCGTAAATGTACATACCAAAATGGTATCTATAAACGGCCCTAACATAGCCACCAAGCCTTCGCGAATAGGCTCATCGTTTTTTGATTGCCCGTGATACATTGGCGCGCTACCTAAACCTGCCTCATTAGAAAACATTGCCCTACGGACACCAATAATTACCAATCCCCAAAATCCGCCAGTAGCTAAAGATTTAAAGTTCCAAGCTTCCGTAAATATCATTTTCAGAGCTGGTAATATTTGACTAGCATTCATCGCCATAACCACTATAACGGCAATTAAATATACCGCGACCATAAATGGCACTATGGCTGAGGCAACCTTTGCAATCTTTGTTAATCCACCAAATATGACAAACGAAGTAATAATGGCCAGAATTAAACCAATGGTCCATTTCCAATTTTCATCACTCATTTCAATGATGTTGGAACCAGGTTCAACTACACTCATAAATGTTTCCGTGAACTGATTGGCCGTAAACACACCCAAAAAGCCAAAGAGACCACATATCGCAAAGAAAATAGCCAAAGGTCTTGCCTTCTCACCCAATCCTTTAGTTATATAATACATGGGGCCTCCCTGTAATTTACCGTCTGAATCTGTACCACGATACATAATTGCCAAACTACAAGAGTAAAATTTGATACACATACCTATTAATGCTGTCATCCAAATCCAAAACACCACTCCAGGTCCACCATCATGTATGGCAATAGCCACCCCAGATATATTCCCCAAGCCAACTGTAGCGGCAACTGCAGCCGAAAGCGCTTGAAAAGAACTTACCTCACCTTTTGAATTTGAATTATCATATTTACCTGCTGTAATTGCTATAGCGTGACCGAAAAAACGATAGGGCATTAATTTGGAATAAAAAACCAAAAAGAGTCCGCCGCCTATCAACAAAAGAAACATTGGCCACTCCGTATACGGCAGGGCATTGGCTATAAAGTCGTTAATTGTATCCATAAAATTGTAAAAAACCGAAGTTATGGATTTAAAGTTTTTTAAAAGATAATGCTCCCAAAAAATATTCTTTAAATAAGTTTTGAAAATAGAGAAAATGTATTGTATATTTGCACCCCGCTACGAATAGTAGCACACCTTTATCTCGTCAGCTTAATGACCTGAAGTTGCAAAACAAGTGAGATAAGAACCCATATCGCGGGGTAGAGCAGTAGGTAGCTCGTCGGGCTCATAACCCGAAGGTCGCTGGTTCGAGTCCAGTCCCCGCTACTAGATAACCCATTGATTAACAGCTTTCTAAAACTGTTGTCAATGGGTTCTTTTTTTGACATATTGCAAAGCGCATACAAACACGGATTGGAAAGGAAAAAATATACGGAACCGAAAATATATCATGGCGGGGATAATTTCGACCTCTCCAAAAGGTGGTATGTCTACTACTCCTTCGCTAAACCCGATCTTTTAGACAAACTCGGAAATCCCGTGTTGGTTCGCCAGACACCGGTAACCATGAGCGTCAACAAAAATTTTAAGACCAAAGCGGAAAGGTTATTACATTTAGGAATCATCAAGGAGGTTTTGCTGGAAATGCTGAAAGAAGGGTATTCTCCTTACAAGGACAAGCTTAAGCTCAATTCAAAATCCTTGGAATATACGGCCGAAGCGGCTTTGGATTATGCCTATGGCTTAAAATTGAACGAGCTCTCGGAAACTTCCGTAAAGGATTACAAAAGCCGATATGGTAGGTTCAAAACCTATTTGGACAAAAGGAATCTACTTGATAAAAGTATCCTTAGTATTACCAAACAGACCGTAAACGATTATCTCCAAACTATTGTCAAAGCTTCAAGCGCAAGAAACAGAAACAACACACGTATTGTATTGAGTTCCTTATTTGGTGAACTTGAAAATAACGACGTTATCCCAAGAAATTTTATCGAGAACATCAAGGTGCTTAATACAAAATCGGTAAGCCATAAGACGTATTCTTTAGAGGTTTTGGAAGGTTTGTTTGCCTACATGAAGAAAAACGATCCTATTCTGTTGCTTTTCGTGAAGTTTGTTTCCTATAATTTTTTACGACCAATTGAAGTATGTAGACTTAGGTTAAAAGATATTTTTCTTTCTCAAAAACTATTGCGCGTTCAGGCAAAGAACAAGCCGGAGAAGACTAAAATCATACCTGATATCGTTCTTCACGAAATTCAGGATTTCGACTTCTCTGTACAAAATCACTTTTTGTTTACTCCTACCGGCATTGGAGAATGGGAAGCCATAGAATCCAGTAGAAGGGATTATTTTACAAAACGGTTCTGGAAGCTAAAAAAGAAATACAACGAACATCTTCTGGCCCATGGGAAAACGCTCCAACTGGGAGGTGAATATACCATCTATTCCTTCAGGCATACATTTATCACGCTGCTTTTTAGGAAGCTTAGAAAAGACTTTACATATACCGAAACTTGTGATAAGTTAATGCTGATTACGGGCCATTCCACTCTAGATGCGCTCAAGGCTTATTTGAAGGATATTGATGCAGAGCTTCCGGAAGACTATAGTGGTTTGTTATCTTTAATTTGAGGCAAAATATTGGAGAACAAGGTGATTTTCCAATCAGTATATGCTTCTTGCCTTGTCCAAAGTTTTTCATTGTTGTTATCATGAAAAACTTTTGCACTTAGAACTGATCCACGGAGATATTTTATTCAGTTCTTCCTGCAATATTAAAGGTGAGTTAGGATACCCGGATTATACATATTGTGTATAATTCTTAAATCCCATTACCATAGAAGTGAATTAAACTCTTTACAAAAAGCGGATTTTGTAATGAGTACAACTTTTTTTGATAATATTTTAGAGAGTTCAACGGTAACCCTTAAATCATGTCCGGAAGGCGTTGTGTAAAGAGTTCTGAAAAAGAGACAACATATTTTCATAGCAAGGGGAAAGACTATCTAAAAGAAGTTGATTTCTTAAAATTGATTACATATAATCATCAAATATTTCCTACATTGTAATCGACTATATTTAACTAACCATTAGTACTACCGTCACTATAAAAACACAAAAAGTCACCGAGTCCGATGTTGTCAAAATAGGGTGCGACCATCCTCTTTTCGGCCAGGTCGTGTCTTTGGGCACCAAAAATTCAAAAACACTCGGACATTTTCCAAAAGGAGCTTACACGGAATATGGCAATAAAGGAACGATAATAGGTGTTCATGCCGGTAACACGACCCTTTTGGGATATATTTTGTTTTGGATTCCGGCAAGTAAAGGCACTATTCGGATAGTGCATCTATGTATCTCGGAGAATCATAGAGGAAAGGGGATCGCGAAGCTTTTGTTGGATGAAGTGCGTAGAAGATTTTCCTCGCAATTAAAGGGTATCGTTTTAAGCTGTCGAGAAGATTATTTGGAGGCGACTAAATTCTGGAAAAAGTATGGTTTTGTTGCAAGGAACAGGACTCGGAGCAGAAGTAAGAAAGAACATTATTTGATAAAGTGGTGGTATGATTTTGGCAATAAAGACCTGTTCTCCTGGTCAAATGAAAATTCGGAGAAAACCAAGGCTTTGTTAGATGCAAACATGACCATCAAGCTTAGGGACAACGACACTAACGAACAGACGGGCGCTAAATACTTGATGGCGGATTGGCTAGTGGATGAAATCGACTATTATTACGCCCAAGAATTTTACAACAAAATCCAAAGGGACAAGGATAAAGAACGCGCATCAAGATCAAGAAGTTTTATTACCCGATTTTTTGGAGCCAAGTCCAAACCTGAGGTTAGAGACGAAATTTTCAATCATATCCATACCATTGTGTCCGGAAATTCGGAGAACGACATATCGGACAAAAGGCAGTTGTCCGAATGCATAGCGGGGGGTATAGATTATTTCATCACAACGGATACCAATCTATTGGAATCGGAAGCCAAGGTCTTTGATAAATACGGCGTTCAGATCTTGACACCAATGGAATTCATTCTGATGTTGGACCAAGTAAACAACAGTTCGAACTATGTTTCAACACGGATTGCCGGGGTCAATGTCGATTACAATCAGTTGGGGTCAAGGGAAATATCCCCTTTAGTAGACTGTTTTCTAAGAAAGCACAGAGGAGAGAAAAAACATGAACTAAGAAATGCCCTTACTTCCATTACCGGAAACGTAAATGAGTCGAAGGTCAAGGTCATCAAAGACAAGGATGGAACAAAATTAGGATTCTGGGCGGCCGCATTCAAGAAAAACATTCTAAGTGTACCGTTAATTAGAACCAGTGAAACCAAAATATCATCGGTTCTATTTAAGCAACTTGTTTTCGATTTGATTAACTATTCAATAGAAAATGAAAAATCGATTGTTGAAATAAGTGATGGCCAACTGGATGATTCTGACAAGGAAACTTTGGAATCGTTGAGCTTTGTATTTAAAGATGGCGTCTGGACGAAGGTGGCCTTGACAGGCGTTGTCAAAAGTGCTGATATACTTTCGGATAGTAGGGTTCCGGAAGAATTTACCAAAAATTCCGGCCTAGTCCAACGATGGAGAAACGAACCCAATAGTTTTATCTTTAGTCTTGAAAGGTTGTTCTGGCCCGTAAAATTCTCGGACTTAGACATACCAACATATATAATTTCGATAAAACCCTTTTGGGCAGGTCAGTTGTTCGATTACATCAGGGCTAGTTCAAATTTGTTCGGTGCATCCCCCGAATTGGCTTGGAACCGAGAAAATATCTACTATCGAAGTGTAAGACCCATTTCCGAGAAATCTCCCGCCCGGATATTATGGTATGCGAGTACTAGTACGGATAGCGGAAACCGTAGCCGATCTCAATCCATAGTTGGTTGCTCTTATTTGGACGAAGCCCACATTGGCACGCCGAAAGCTTTATTTCAAAAGTTCAAGAATTACGGGATCTACGAATGGAAGGATGTTTTCGGTTTGGCAAAAAATGATATTGACCGTGATATTAAAGCCCTGAAGTTTAGCGATACCGAGGTTTTTAAAAATGCAGTACCTTTAGAAGACGTGGATAAAATCCTATTGGGCAATGGTCGTAAGAAGAACACATTTGCTTCCCCTGTCTTAGTGGGAACAACCATTTTTTTAGAAATATATTTAAAAGGAACAGGATATTCTAATGAGTAAGATAATCGTCATTTCTGTCAAACCCGAATTTGCCGACCTAATTTTTGAAGGTTCAAAAAAAATTGAACTACGTAAATCCAGCCCGAATGCACAACCCGGGGATTTAATGATTATTTACAGCACCTCTCCAGAAATGGCCGTCGTAGGTATTTGTATGATCAAAGAAGTCATTAAGTCGACCCCTGACGACATTTGGCTAAATCATTCGGAGATTCTTGGTATCGATGAAAAAAGATTTAATGAATATTATTCTGAAACCGATAAGGCTGTGGGAATTGTTCTCTCAAGCGTTCGGAGGTTTAAATCTAAGATGCCTTTGAAAAAGGTTAAGGAAATTTTCCCGTCGTTCACACCTCCCCAAACTTTCAAATATTTTAATAAGAACTTCGTCATTGAGTCGATTAAGACTTAGTTTTGGGGGTATCCTAAGAAATGTTATAAAAATTCCAATTGCGGACTAATTTAAATACACCCGTACAAATCATGAAGTCCATTTTAAAACATGGTTTTATATATTTATCGTAAACATGAATTTGCAAGAACTAATTGCAGCAACAAGTTATGTGAATACATCTATAATTTATAAATTCCAATTAAGAGATTCGGCAACATAGATATCTAGATAATTATTACCACATGTTGGGTTTAATACGAGATAAATAAAAATTGTAAAGTGATTATTACCAAAGAAAAAGCTTATGAAAAAATTTCTAAACTAGTTGATCGTTTTGGTGAGCACGTGGAAGAGTATAAACGCAATAATTACAACGAGCACCAGACACGGGTGGACTATATCAACCCTTTTTTCAAGGCATTAGGTTGGGACATGGATAACGAACAGGGGTATGCGGAAGCATATCGCGAAGTAATCCACGAGGACAAGATAAAAGTAGGTACATCAACGAAGGCGCCGGACTACGGATTTACTCTATTCGGACAACGAAAGTTCTTCGTTGACGCCAAGAAACCCGCGATAGATGTCAAAAGCGATATTCACCCCGCTTACCAGGTGAGGCGCTATGGTTGGAGTGCAAAGGTGCCCATTTCTATTGTTACAGACTTTGAGGAGTTTTCCATTTATGACTGCTCGACCAAACCTAAATTAAAGGACAAGGCATCTGTCTCTCGTGTTAAATATCTCACATATGATAACTATTTACAAGAATTCGACTTCTTGTGGGAGGTGTTTGCTAAAGAGAATCTACCCAAAGGGCGCTTTGATAAATACGTTGCCAGCGACACAAAGAAAAAGGGAACCGCCACAGTAGATGATGTTTTTCTCAAATCGATAGAAGAATGGAGACAACACCTCGCTACCAACATTGCCATACGTAATAAGTCACTAAACGAAGACGAACTAAACTATTCAGTGCAAAAGATCATCGACCGCATAATCTTTCTACGTATGTGCGAGGACAGGGGTGTTGAACCATATGGGGAATTACATGCTACCCTGAAGCAAAAGGACATATATTCGGATTTGCAGAAGCTCTTTAGTACAGCCGATGACAAGTACAATAGTGGCCTGTTCGACTTCAAGGAAGACAAGGTTACTCGCTCGTTGCAGGTTGACAACAAAGTGCTCAAAACAATCATTAGTGAACTCTACGGTATATGGCGACCAGTTCATTTTGCCCAATGAGAATGTACGGCTGCTGCTCATGGAGGACATGGTTATCCGTAAAAAACGATTTCCCAAGAATACGTTTATCCATGCCTTAGCTTCGATACAGGGAAACAGGGTCTATTTGGACATAAACAATATCGAACATCACCCGGTCGATATCTCCGTCAGGGATTTCAACGACGGTCGTGAAGGCATATACAACAAGAGGGCCGGAGAGCTCTGGCGGGAGTACAAGGCCGAGACGGCAGGCGATGCCCTACTGGAAGCCACTGACGAAATCACGAGCGGGGCACCGGATGTCCTGAAAGGTATTACTAGGGGTTTGGGAACGTTCCTGCGAAAAAAAAGGTTAAAGGAGAAAGATAAGATTTTATTGATTGATGATTATGAACTGTTATTGGTAATGCAATGAAGATGAAATCCCTATTGACAATTATTTGGTTATTCGGTTCGTTGTCGGCAATGGCACAGCTGGACACTATTCCGGTCTCAAGGGACTATAAGACGATATTGGTCCTGCCCGCTCCATATGATTTTTCCATTAACGGGAAAGAGCTCAATTTCATAGAATCCTTTCCGGCAAAAATTGGTTCCGGGACGGTCAGGAATATCGCATTGCTGATCTATAACGATGTGGCACCCGATATTTCAGACTTTACAAACTATACAATCTATACCCGTGATGGCCTAGCCTATGATTTTATCCTGAAATTGGTGGACATCCCCTCCAAGAAGCGATGGACCATAACCACCGCCATGGCGGATAACCTTGACGAGCTTTCCAAAAAGCAAGGGAATCACGAAATAGACAAATCCAACGTTTCACGACAACTGGATATGGAGCAAACCGAGGTTCCTACCGAGACTTTCCAGGAAAAATTGAGCGTTAAGACCGGGGAGACCGAAGGTGAGCCTTTACCGCTTACCCGGGAACTGTATGTCTTGGACCGAATGGAATACATACGTCGGCGATGTTATTACAATCAGTTCAACAAGGGCAAAATAATTCGCTATCTGTCCAAATTCGATAACGTATTTCTTTGGCTGGAGAACGTGTACTACGAAAACGATGAAATTTACCTGCAGTTCCGATTGGAGAACAAGGAGCATATCGACTATGACGTCAATTTTATAAAATTCAGCATCGCTACGAAATACAAAAACAGTTCAAGTAATATTAAGAAAGCACAAAAACCTTTGTTCCGGTACAAGGTTCCCAAAAAGGTCGAGGGGAATTCAGAGAACTATTTCATGGTGGTCTTCGATAAGTTTACCCTTGATCGGCAAAAAGTTCTTACGGTGGAACTGGACGAAGAAAAGGGCAATCGAAACTTGTCTTTGGACATAGACCATTCTGTCATTAACAATCCTTTAGGCTTTAAATCATGAAGAGAACAGGATTTTTCGTTACGATTTTATTTTGTCTGGTGGCCTCATCCATCTTTGGCCAAATGCGGGGCAACCTTGCCTCTTCGGTCGGCGTGAGCGGCGGATATGTCGAGGATGGCTACAGTATTATGGGAACGTTCAATTTTCATCCCGATCGCTATCGATATTTTCAGATAAGTGTTTTGGCCGCAATTGAGGAGGACAAAGGTGACCAAAATATTCCTTACAACATCTTTACTATACAGCCCGGACTGTACTATCGCGTATTCATCGCCCCTCAGCGGAAAAATTTTAGCCTTTTCCTAGGTGGGGGCGGACTGTTCGGATATGAGGTCATTAACAACGGGAGCAATGAACTTCCCAGTGGTGCCCTCATCAACGGCAAAAGCCAATTTATATACGGTCTATATCTCGGTGCAGAATTGGAAGTAGGCATCAGTAACGATTTTTCCATATTGGTCAAGGCGAACGAATACTACCACGTCAATTCGGACGTGGGAAATTTTTACCCGTATGCCGGTGTCGGTCTGCGGTATTTTTTGTTTTAAAAAGACGGCGTTATGAAATTCAGTACCCCACAACGTATAGTCGCCATAGGTATGCTATGCATGATTTTTATATTGGCATGTAGCAAAGATTTTGAAGGAATAGTACAGGATTCCTTTGATTTCAACTTTGATGGCACCAATGAGGAAAACGGTTTTGTGTTCGAAGCCGTTAAAACTGATTTCAGCTTGGAGCCCGAGCGGATGGTCTCCACGGTTTCCTATTTTATGAAATATGATATCCTCAATGGAAGAGGCTATTACCTTGGGACTGAAAATGATACCATTCGCGAGACCGATACGATACCGGTAAAGGATTTTGACCCATCCTACCGCTACATGCCCATCGATACGGGTATGCACAGGGTCAAGGTATTGGCCTGGGATTCGAACAAAATACAAAAAGAGTTGGAGCTGACCTACAGAGTCAGACACGCTAGCTTTAGTTTTCTATTGACCAAAGGTACCGACGATTTCATCATCAATAGCCGAAATCCCATTAACGTAACGCTGTTACGTGATAGGGAGACTTTCGATCCCGGCAAAGAGACCGATCAGGATTTCGAAATCACCTATCAATTGGAGGATGGTTCCGGCAAACTCTTTTTAGGCGAAAACACCTATGATGCCGGAACTCCGTTTATGCTGCCAAAGGGCGTAACGGAATTTAGCTACCAACCAGAAACCTTGGGTGAACATAAGTTGACAATGACTGCCAAGGCCCCTGATGGGGCCACATTGACCAATGAACTGCTATTGGTGGTAGGAAATATCAACTTTACCTTTAGGGCTACGGCGGCTTCCTCGCAGGTTGAGCTAGAAACCAATTTGGCCATCAATATTGACTTGCAAACTCAAGACGAGGAAAGCGAAGTAACTTATGACATAAGCCACTCTTTTTCGTCCGATAGTCAAGGTGCGGGAACTGTACGGGACCAAAATGGAGGGGTTATGGATCCAGGAACCTTTCGTGCCATCGGGCCGGGCAATTACAACTTCACTTTCGAGGACGATGAATTGGGACAGCGTAAAATCTATTTCGACCTCCGCGATAGCAATGGCCAGATGAAACGCGACAGTGTCGAAATCGAAGTTGCCAATATCCCCTTTACGTTTAGTGGAAACTCGGAAAGCAACCAAGTGTTCGTGAACCAGCGAACACAGCTTAACTTCAACATCAAATCGAACGGTAAAACGTCCAACATCGACTATTTCCTGACCTACGATCCGGAGGAAGGAAACGGAACGGTTACGGGAATCAATGGCGATATAATCCGCAACAATACGGACTATCCCGTGGAATTGGGCAATTTTCCATTGTTCTATACTCCGGAAACTTTGGGCCCGCATCGAATCAACTTTTTCGTTACGGACAATTATGGGCAGGAAGTCGGACCTGTTGAAATCGATTTGGAGGCGAAACAGCTAGAACTGGAATTTAATGCCTCCGCCAATAGTGATGAGGTGTTGGTTGGGCAACGCGGAACTATTTCATTGAGCCTCATTGAAAAAGGTGATTATAGCGGAGTAGCTTATGAACTGAATTATTTTATATCGGGTGGTGAGGCCCAGCTTTACAATGGGAATTCCCCGATTGTGCCGAGCCAATATTTTACGGTAAGACCTGGAAGTTTTGCATATGATTTTATTGCACAAGAGGCCGGGACTTATGAAATTACCTTTTTACTTCGGGATAGTAATGGACAGATTTTAGAAGAAAAAGTTACGGTCGTCGTGGGGAATAATGATTTTACGGTAAGCATGACACCATCAAAAGCAACGGAATTTTCCAATATTCCGGTTGGGATTATTGTGGATATTGATGAAGTACCCGAGGGAGCGAACGATAGCTACTCGGCCTTCTTTTCATCAAGCCAGAACGGTTCGATGTCGGTCAATGGTGTGGCCTACGGTCTAGGGGAAGAGTTCCCATTGGGTGCAGGAGTCAATAATCTCACATATACAGGACTGGAACCTGGCCAGCACAATATCATTCTAAGCGTGGAATCCGGTTCGGATGTTACTCGAACGGCCAATACTACTATAACCTACGACCAAGTGGATTTTACCTTTACGGCGGGAACCCAAAAATCGGATATAACTGTAGGGGAAACTACTGGCCTTAATTTCAATATTTCCGAAAGTGTGGGGTCTTCGGATTACACCATGCGTTTCAGTATGAACGGGAATGCACTCATCAGGGATAACAACGGTATCGAGGTAAGCCCAGGTAACAGTTACGATGTCAATACTGGAAACTTTAATTGGACGCTTGAGGGAACCAATGAGAGCACGGTTCGATTGGCTTTCACCGTTCGAAACGATACAGGGTTGGAGAAAACAGTGGATATTACGGTAAACGTGGCGGCCAAAGATTATACCTTTACTGCATCAGGCACATTGCAGCAGGCCTATACCGGGGAACAGGTGGATATCAACTTCAATATTTCCGAAATCGGAATCGGCGGGGATACCTACGAGATGTATTTTTCAGCAAGTGGTAACAATGGTTCTTTTGAATACGGAGGTACTAGCTACTCCGCCGGTGAAAGTTTTGACGTACTTGTGGGGGCATTTTCGGGAAAGTATACTGGAACGACCGAGGGCAACCACAACATCACTTTCACAGTGCGCTCTTCATAGGATGTGGAGAAAACGGCGAGTGTCAATATTCAATATGAGAAATATGAAGAATTCTTCGACTTTAACGTAAGCCAGTCCTCTGAAGACAAGTATGAAGAGCAACCATTTTCAATGACCATTGTAACCAATGCCATAACGGGACACGACATTAATGTCACTTATGAAATGACCTTTACCTTTACGGGAGCTAGCTCCGGCTATATAATATATAAAGGTAGGATTTATCGTGAAGGGGAAAACATTACTTTGGATTATGGATCCACGCCTATGCAATTCTATCCACAAATGGATGAGAATTTTACAATTAACTTCCGTGTTGAAAATTCAACGAATATTTCTCAAACCGCTAGTGAATCTGTAGTAATGTTTAAAAAACCTAAGGTAGCGGCCAAAGGGGAAAAACAGAACGTAAGTTGTGGCGGACTTAATGGTTGTGATTATGAAATTTTAATTTACACTTGTTTCGATACTAATTGCTCTGAAGCTTATAATGGTGCGGCATTACAACAAGTTGAAGTGAGGATATACAATAGATTTGATAGAAGATGGGATACAAGATTATTCAATTATAATGACGCGGGAGGTACTGGCGTCGACCGTTATTTCAGGCTAGAAATAGAACCAAGGGAAAGCAGGTTAAAATATCTTGACCAAAGATATGAGGTCAGGGTTATGGATACCAATGGCCAGTGGAGTGAAATCGAAGAGGGTACAATTCAACGCGTATAGATGAAAACATAGGGAAAGAATTTATTATACTCTATTTTCTTTTAAAGGAAATAGTAAGAACATATTCCATACTCTCAAATGTATCGTCCGATTCTACAATCAATTTAGTATTGGTCAGTTCGACTATTCTGAAAGGTTCTCGGTTTTCAAAACTAATGACAGAGTTGTTATTGGTGAGTGACCAAAAGTCTTCCTCTACGAATGAGAATGGATTATTATCATCACAGGCAAGATTATTTTCTGTAACATTATATTCCGGTTTATTGGACGGGCCATTTTCAGTATAGGTAGTAATATTGTCCTTGACACATTGCGGTAATTCCTGAGTTCCGAACAAATCTATGTTTGATACGTTATCCCCATTTAAATCAACAGCCCTATCCGTAGTAATTGCCGTATACTCCCACTGACCCAACAGAGCTTTGTTCCTATCGGAAACTGCTACACCATCATCATTGTTACAGGATGATAATATAAAAAAAATTAATACAACAGTAGTAAAATAATTTTTCATAACGGATTGTAAGGGTTTGACTTTATAAAGATAACGTTTAGAAGATACCTATCGTATGTGTTAAAATTCGTGCGGCGGCAAGACAAATGCAAGCAGGCGATTTTTTTCGCCTGTTTGCTTTTATGTGCATTTCCGAGGGTGTTCAAAAATCTGGAACTGAAAGACCCCGAATGCGAACCGGCGTAGCGGTTCGCTCGGGAAGTCTTGAAGTGGAAGATTTTTGAACTTCCGCAGGAACATGGCAAACAAAGCCAAAGCTTCAAAACTATTGGTGTACACTTTTGATTCCTTTTCATTGTGAGCGCTCATATTAAAATTTCTTCATAGGCTCAAATTTGTTGAAGTTGAAAAAAGATATGGTCCCACAATAATCCCGACCCAATTATTTCTTGGCTGATTGTAGATGATGACTCTTTATTTTTGGGCGGTGGCATTCCTAAAATGTTCGGGGAATGGGCTGGCTCAAACAAGAAAGGACATGGCCCATATACCTATTCGTTGCAGCAATAACCTCAAATTTAATTTTAAGTTCTTAGAAGAACACCACTCCAAAGGAAATGAAGTTGGATTACGAATTCAGTCGGTTGTATTTATACGCCAAATCGTATGCGTTTTATCATCGGTTACCAATAATGACCCATCTTGGGTAACTATTGCACCTACGGGCCTACCGTAAACTTCGTCTTCATTTGGATTAACTATAAAACCTGTTAAAAAATCTTCTTCAGGTCCCGAGGGCTTCCCATTCTTAAAGGGAATGTAGATGACCCGGTAGCCTGAAAGTTTTTCTTTGTTCCAAGAACCGTGTTGTACAATAAACGCACCGCCGCGATATTTTTCCGGGAAACTATTCCCATCATAAAAGACCAATCCTAGGGAGGCCGTGTGTGATTTTAGGGCATAATCCGGAATCAAAGCTTCGCCCCTTCTCATGGGCTTTTCGATTTTGACTCTCGGATCTTCGTGTCCAAAGTAGGTATAGGGCCATCCGTAAAAACCATTTTCTTGAACGCTGGTCAGATAGTCGGGCACCAGAAAGTTGCCCAGCCCGTCGCGTTCGTTGACCACCGTCCATAAAGCTTGGGTTTCTGGTTCCCAGTCCATTCCAACGGGATTTCGAAGACCGGAAGCATGTACTTCCAATTCCGAACCATCGGTATTGCAGCGTAAAATGTTAGCTTTCAACAATTCTTTTTCAATACCATTCTCTGCAATATTGCTCCCACTTCCCACTGCAATATAGATTTTCGATTCATCTCCGTTCGTTATGATGTTTCGCGTCCAATGTTGATTGGCCTTTCCGGCCGGTAATGTGGCTATTTTTTCCCCTTTGGCGGTAATGCTCATCTGTCCCTCTTTATATGGATATCGCATCAATGCATCGGTATTCGCCACATAAAAAGAGTTTCCAATGAGCAACATACCGAAAGGTTGGTTCAAGCCATCGTGAAGAAAGGTTTCCCGAACATCGGGCTTTCCATCGTTATCGATATCACGGAGCAAGGTAATCAGGTCGGCACTAGGGGAAAGATTTTTGGATTTCCCCGCACCGATAAGCCATGCACCGATACGTTTAAAGAAACCATAGTTCGAATTGCCCTGTGCAACCAAAATATCACTATTGGGCAGTTCGTACAACCAACGAGGGTTCTCGAAACCATCGGCGTATTTGGTAACGGTAAAACCTTCCGGTGCTTTGGGCGTCCTACCGTCTTCCCAACCTATGACATTCGAAAAGTTAGAAACGGATTTCGTAGCGAACGGTTCGGGAAGCGAATCTATCGCTTTATCCTGCCCCAAGCCGTAAGCGAATATAGTAAGGCTAAAAATTACTGCTAAAGTTCTCATAATGTGCGAATTTTCCTGTTGGAAGTCAAATCAAAATCAACCCTCCTCGTTTTCCAAGCCAAAGTAATCTAGCTATTCAGTCAGGTTTCGTGTTTCTTCGTCTAGCTTTCCTTCAAACTTGGGCAAGGGCCTGTTTTTCCGTTCTTCTTCTGTTTTTACTAGACCATTCTCTTTGATATCGTTGATCAGCCATTCCATTTCCATAATTTCCCTACGCTGTGCCTTTATAATTTCGTCAGCAAGTTTCCTTACGCGTATATCCTTAATTTGAGACCGCTCACTTGTCAAAATGGCGATGGAATGGTGGGGAATCATGCCTTCCATATAATCAACACCAGTGACGGTAACCTGACTTCTAACCAAACCGATACCACCGGCTATCAATAGGATACCCAATCCGATTATTGCTATGTTTACTCCCCGCTTTTTGTACATATTCAACATAAAGAGGAGCATTATGACAATCATGGAACCGGCCATGATCAACGTCATGAAAAATCGGGTTTCACTGTACCAGAAATGATCAATGATCTGGTACGAATGGGTATACATTAAAAAGAACATTGCTACCATTGCGGTAGCAATCATCGCAAAAAATTTACCGTAATTGTTGCCATTTTCGTGTTTGTTTTCCATTTTTTTAGGTTCTATATTAAAGTTATGTTCTTGAATAAATTGAAATTAAATTCTTAAAAGCGTTCTTTTCCTCTGGACGGTATGAATGTTTGTGCATAATCTGGCCCATAAGAGTGATTTGATTTGATATTTCGTTTACAAAAAGTTCATACAACTATTATGACGAGGCGATGTTAATCAACTTTCAGTGGCTGAATCGAATACTGGCTATCTTGTAGCGCCTCCTCTAAATTATCCAGTGGTACCTCATGCTGTGACTCAATAGTTGCTTGTGCGTCTTCCAAATCGACCGATACATCGGCGACGCCCGTTACGTTCAAAAGTGATTTTTCTACATGGCCGCGACATCCGTTGCAGCTCATCCCTTCGATTGAATATGTTTTCTTCATTTTCTTATAATTTAATCAGTTATATTTCTATTACTTCATCAACCAAACCGCAGTCCATCAACTTTTCCCCAACACATGGATTTTTGATTTCCAGAAGGTTCAACACCATACTTGTACCCAAAACCTTCTGCGAAGTATTTGGCTACCCTATCAGTTTGGGCTGCAGCCTTGACTTCGTGAGGTGTTAGTACCTTTACGCTCTGCTTCATTTTACCTTCCAAACAGTAGGTCAGCACTAAAAATGGGTTTAGAAATACAGCTGTTCTAAAAATAATTTTCATCTTGCTGTATGTTTGAGGTTTCATATTTCACTAAAGTATCCTTGCAGGCAGCCGCACATTTTCTACAGGCTTCCGCACATTCAACACAATGTTGATGTTCATGTTTTTCACATTCCGTGGCACATGACATACACAGCCTATGGCAATACTTTATCAGGTCGCCAACGTCTTTATGGGTCGTGGCCAGTATTTTCGAGGCTGTACCGCAAATTTCGGCGCATACGCGATTGGCACGAATGCAGTCTACCATTGAAGCGATGTCATCTTCATCCAAGCAGGCATCGACACAACGATTGCACTGAACAACGCAATTGTTCAGGGTTTCTATTAAAATTTTTGAATTATTCATGAATGTTTCCAATTTTTTTTAGCGTGTCGTCTAACGAATTCAAATGAACACCTTTCCTAAATTTCTATCAAAAATATCATTCGAAACCGTATAGGGTTGCCGTAAAAGATTTGATTTTTAATTCTATTAATAAAGGGTTAAGAGACTGCTGTGAAGTTTAGAATCGAATTCGATGCTTGAAGTATTCTTTGGGGCGAGGTAAAAGGTTGGAACGATTGTTCTATGAAGCTTTAGGCAAGTAACTTTTCTTCAAATAATATCTAAAGAATAGAAACCACAAAAGCCATTCTCGAAGTGGGCGGCCTTTATGGTTTTAATAATTGAAATATACTTTTATCTACGCAAATACAGTATAATAAAAATTACTAGCAATATCAGTATCGCAATCAATATGCGAGTGAGGTTTTTACAGCATTTTTCGATTAGTTCGCCTATACTGCTGGGGTCATCCGTGCCCGTATTCCCTCCATTGGTTGGATTATCGCCGCCCCTAAATACTGCACCCGTGAAGGTCTGTTCTCTTGTGAATGCCGTTCCTCTTAACGTAGCACCACGTGCAACAAACCGACAAAAATAAGTCCCAGAGATTTGCGCAGGGAACGATTTCTCGAACACACCAGCTTCTATTTCATCAAGTTGCAGAATAAATTGTGTATTGTCGGGTCGTTTTACCTCGACATTTATTACTGCCCTGTTTTCAACGGGTTGGCCATATTCATTAAGTGTCGCCCTTAATACCATCTCGGAGCCTGGTTCAAGACTATCCTGATAAATGGCGGCTTCCATCTTTAGATTGGAATACGTATTGACAACCAACGAATATCTGGCACCGTGTGTAACAAAAGATTGTATGGCATTAGGGTCATTATTTTTTGTATCCCTAAGTATCGATACATATTTTTTAAAATCATCTTTATCCACTTTAAGGTGTGCAATCCATTTGCCGCCATGATTATTGGCAGGAAAGGCAACAGGCATTGTGAATTTATAGTTCTTGCTTTTGGAACCTTCGCCGTAGGAAATACCGAGACCCGCTGCATTGCCAGAATTAATTAAGTCCCCTCCGGGAGTTTCCAAAATGATATCCACCACTGGATAATCGGTCAGTAAAATTACCGTGCCGTCAATATCAGCCTCGTTTACATAAAAAGGAATACTAATTGTTGTACCAGGGGCTATGTAACCATTTGGATCAAGAATAATATTGTTATTGGTTACTCCTGCAAGTATTTGTAAAAAATACTTTGTTAGCCTAAAGTAATCGTCAATATTCGCCGATAGCAATCCGGTTAATAAAAGATAACCTTCGGTGGAGTTTGCAAGTGCTGTGAGCGCACTGGTGTTTACTTGACTTTCATTTCCAAGACCAATGGCAAAGGTTTGGTTATCTATAGCCCCGGTTACATCGGCAATATCTACCGGTTCGTTTTCCAGACCATCGGTAAATACGATAATGGCCTTTTGTTGATATTCCGAAAGAGGGATTGGGGCCAATACATCCCTTGCCAGTTGCACTCCATCGCCTACGGAAGTTCTCGCTCCCGGATTCGTGGCATGGCTCGTTACCGCATTGATTGCCATAATGCGATTCGCATCCAACATACTGTCCGAATTGATTTTGGTCACTTTTAGACCGGGGAAGGTAGCATGATTTACTGGATAAGCATTTGAATCGAATCGAATCAACCCAAGACCGTTTTGTTGCGGAATGATTTCCGCAAAAGTCCTCGCCGCATCCTTAAGTACCTCGATACGAGTATTTCCCAAATTTCCTGCTGGATCGTTCATACTGCCCGATTGATCTAAAGCAAGAATTACTGCCACTGTTGGCCTCTCTATAGCATTCGCCTTGAGGGTAAAGGTAAATTCCTGTCCGTTCTCTATGCATTCAAACGTGACCGATCCATCCGGTACGGCAACACCCGCCGCACCAGCCGTAAATGCCAACCATATACGACCTATCTTAAAAGCAACAGGTTCGTGCGCTACGGTTATCGAACCGGATATCGGATGTAGAATTGAAAACGGTGACGATGGCTCTGATCCAGGTTTTACCCTAATTGTAGCCTCGGCACAACCGAATATATTGAATACGGCTGCACGGGCAGCTGTATCTCCTTCAGGTATATCATTAAAATTAATTAAAGGTGGCGTACCAACATTATCCACTTCAACAATGGGCTCATTGTTCAAATTGGTATCGTAACAGGGAGGAATCACAACTGATATATGTTTGTAGTTTTTGACTTCTTGCTGATTATCGGGTGCCGCCCAAGGTCTTAGTCCAGAGCCACCTGCCCATGGTTCTAGGTTTTCGACTATAGAAGGATCATTGGTCTCGTTTCCGTAAGTGAATAGCGGATCCAAACGCCACTCTTCGCCGACTTCCGTCTGCCATCTGGCCCACAGGCGATCTATGTTCGCGTGCATCACAAACACGAACGGATCTTCAAAGGCGGTATGGGCAGGGCCGATGGTGCCCCCAATATAGCCATGAATGCTGTTATGGTTGGGAGAACCTTCGAGCCTTAATCGAAATTCATGCCATTGTTCACTTTGCGGAAAGCCATCGGATGAATCGAGAATGGTCGTGTCGGACTCAACGCTAGGATGTGAAGGAGCGGCTGCACCTCCTGCAACATCTCTCGAAATGGGTGGAAAGCCAGCAAATGGCGCTCCCACATTTCCGTTGGATTCGCCCATAAAGGAAGTCGTGAAAATATTGTATGTTCCTCCACTTACATTAGCGGCGGCACGTGGGTCTTCCGTCCAATCCCAATAATGCAGTGACAAATCGGGATCAATTTCCCTTAATAACTGTTCGTAGCGATTTAACAGCTCCCTATGCCAGGGCAAGAACGAAGGCCCACCATGTACATGGGTAGCTTCATGTATTTGATCTTGTTTAACCCATTTGGAAACCCCATCGGCATAATAACGACTATTTAGTTGTACGACCGCATTGATAAAACGATCTCTTTCAACATCCGATACATGTGCAATGTTTCTTCTTATTCCGTCTCCCAGCGCCATAATATTCTATTTTCGATTAAGTAATTGAATTGCCGTTTCTTCAGAAAAAAGCAGTCCAATTTCTAGAAAGGAATTGGCAATCTTTCTTGCTTAAAGAATATCCGTTTATGTATGACCGCTCTGATAGGGGAAGAATGAGTAAAAATAGGCAGAGCTTATTATAGGATTCAAAATTATCTTTTTTCTACAATTTGTAGGAAAAATATGAACAAGCTGTATTCAAAATTGTATGTGTTGAAGAAAATCGGAGGTTTATGAACTTGATTTGCAAGTAATTATTACAATAACGGACTCAATAGAGGCTGTCAAACAAGTCACACCATTGAATTAATTATGACTTTTTGGGCTCGTCAGTTTTAGGTTCTTGACGGAAACATTCAACCAACATTTGATATAATTCGGGATGTTTCTTTTTAAGCAAGCTCGGGCGTTCAAAAAAATACTCTGAAGCAACGGCAAAGAATTCAGCTTGATTAGTGCCTCCGTATTTTCTGATATCAGAGTGGTTATCATTTATCGCTTCCATTTCTTTATGGATTAAGTTTAACCAGGGTATCGCATATTGATGTTCCATTAGCCGTTCTGGCACACCGTCTGTTCTATCGTCCAATTTATCTATAAGATGTACGAATTCGTGTATGCCAGTATTACTTTTATCGGTTGTATTATTAAAGCCGTGATACAATGCTTTTTTAGAAAGTATCATCTGTTTCTCGAATCTTCCATTACCAACTATTCCACCAATATTCCGTGAGTTATCCTTA
>TARA_R110002050_G_scaffold300793_1_pt1 | contig 21187 bp, 22 predicted proteins | sample TARA_R110002050 | Tara Oceans TARA_R110002050 (sample SAMEA4396988) | marine metagenome | biome: Polar Biome; feature: [DCM] deep chlorophyll maximum layer (ENVO:01000326); material: water (ENVO:00002006), including particulate matter (ENVO:01000060) such as... | depth 25 m
GTCCTTTTTTTTATTTCTATCATTCCTTTTGCTTATTGTTGTACCCTTTTAAACTTTTAATTTTAAATTGCCATGGATAGTTTTATTGTGGATGGTGTTAGAACACCAATTGGTAGCTTTGGTGGAACACTGTCAAGTGTTAGAGCGGATGATCTTGGAGCCTTAGTTATTTCTGAATTGGTAAGAAGAAATGAAAAACTAGATTTTTCATTAATATCTGACGTGATATTGGGGTGTGCTAATCAGGCAGGTGAAGATAACCGTAATGTTTCTAGGATGTCTTTATTATTGGCGGGATTACCATGGACAGTTCCTGGGGAAACAGTTAATAGGCTATGTGCGTCAGGGATGTCTGCCATTGTACATGGACAACGTGCAATTAACAACTTGGATGGTGATCTTTTCATCTCCGGAGGTGTTGAAAATATGACTAGAGGACCTTGGGTAATGTCCAAAGCGTCTAAAGCATTTGGACGAGATTCTCAAATGCATGATTCCAGTTTTGGTTGGAGATTTATCAACCCCCAAATGAAAGAGTTATATGGAACAGAAGGCATGGGGGAAACTGCTGAAAACTTAGCGGAATTGTATAGTATAAGTAGAGATGATCAGGATAAATTTGCTTATTGGTCTCATATGAAAGCTACAGAGGCTCGAAATACTTGTGTTTTTGAAAAGGAAATAGTTCCCGTAGTTATTCCTCAAAGGAAAGCTGAGGATATTGTATTTAAAGATGATGAATTTATTAAACCGAAAACTACTCTTGAAATTCTTGGGAAATTACGTCCTGCGTTTAGAAGTGGAGGTACTGTAACAGCAGGTAATTCATCCGGATTAAATGACGGTGCGGCTGCAACTTTATTGGCATCCGAAAATGGCTTGAAAAAATATAATTTAACACCTAAAGCTCGAATTGTATCTTCTGGTGTGGCAGGTGTTGAACCAAGATACATGGGAATAGGACCTGTTTATGCTAGTGAAATTGCTCTTAAAAAGGCGGGGTTAACCTTAGCTGACATGGATGTAATTGAATTAAATGAAGCGTTTTCTGCGCAAGTTTTGGCTTGTTCTAGAAAGATGGGCTTAGCGGATAATGACCCCCGAATTAATCCAAATGGTGGAGCTATTGCCTTGGGACATCCCCTAGGTGTTTCTGGTACCAGAATTGTTTATTCCGCTGCATTGGAATTAGAACGTCAGAATAAAAAATATGCCTTATGTACAATGTGTATTGGAGTAGGGCAAGGGTATGCGGTAATTATTGAAAGAGTTTAATGGATAACTTGATAGAAGTTCCAACGACAAGAAGGTATTCTACATTAGGTTGTAGATCTAAGAATATTAAAGCAGTTTGGTTTGTTTTTCATGGGTATGGTATGCGTTCGGACACGTTTATCCAAGAATTTGATTGTATTAACGATGAACAAACCTTGGTTGTAGCACCTGAAGGGATGCACCGTTATTATGGTAAGGGTACAAATGGAGCAGTACGGGCCAATTGGATGACATCTGACTTACGAGAATATGATATCGTCAATAATATTGAATTCTTAAATTGTGTAATTCAGGATTTGTATGATAAAGGGATTTCAAATGATGTTCAATTTGGTGTCTTGGGTTTTTCTCAAGGTGCTCCAACTGCGTTTAGATGGGTGAGTCAATTAAAAGTTGAAATTGGTTGTTTAGTTGCATGGGGTTCTGATATTCCAAAGGATGTGTATCTTGATAATATTAAAAGATTGAAAATAAATCAGTCCAAAATTAAATTGGTTATTGGATCTTCAGATGAGTACATTTCATCGGAAAAGGTTGATGATTACATAATGGAGATGCATGAACAGGGAGTGGAGTTTGATTTTCATACTTTTGAGGGAGGTCATAATTTGCACGCTGAAACAATAAGATATTTTCATGCAAGATTGATGGATGATGGATTAGAATACTAATTTTGTGTTTTAGTTAGACAGAATCAATCAATACATTTTTGTAATTATGAAAGCAATATTAACAGGTAAATGCCCTCAATGTAGAGAGGCGGATATGTTCTGTACTCAGAATCCTTATAAATTGAAATCTTTATTCTTAATGACCGAGCATTGTAGGAAATGTGGTTTGAAATTTAATAGGGAGCCTGGATTTTTTTATGGAGCTATGTATGTGGGATATGGATTAAGTGTGGGGTATTTAATTGCATTTTACATTGCAATGATGGTGTTGACCCCTGATTTTATGGTTGAGACTTATTTTGTATTTGGAATTGGTTCCTTATTATTTTTAACCCCTGTGATATTTAAAGTTTCTAGATCTATTTGGATTCATTTATTTGTGAGGTTTGATTCATCTGCTGTTGCGAAATGGGAGGAGGCATCAAAGGGAAAAGAAATTGATAATCCTTGTATTGAAGTTTAAATGAATTAAGATTTTTAAAGGCCTTTTATCGAAAGATAAAAGGCCTTTTTTATTTTAAATAGTTCCGCTTGAGGTAGGGAATCGTCTGTCGATTTTTTTAATCAATCCTTGTAACACTTTTCCAGGACCAACTTCAATTAGTTCTGTCATTCCATCGGATAGCATTTGGTTCTCGATTTGTGTCCAAAGAACTGGAGCTGTAAGCTGAGAAATTAGGTTCGTTTTTATTGTTTCAGGATTGGTTTCAGCCTTAGCGGTTACGTTTTGATAAATTGGGCAAATTGGAGCATTTATTACCGCATTTTCAATGGCCGTAGCTAATTCTTCTTTAGCTGGATTCATCATAGGAGAATGAAATGCTCCACCCACAGGTAACACAATGGCTCGTTTAGCACCCGCCTCTGTTAGCTTTTCGCAAGCTTGGTTGATGGCATTAACTTCTCCCGAGATCACCAATTGACCTGGTGAGTTGTAATTTGCTGGCACAACAATTCCTTCAATTTGAGCACAAATATCTTCCACTACGGCATCGTCTAACCCAATTATTGCGGCCATTGTAGAAGGCGTTGCCTCGCATGCCTTTTGCATAGCCAAGGCACGTTTTGATACAAGGGATAATCCATCTTCAAAGGAAAGACCATTCGCAGCAACTAGAGCAGAAAATTCACCAAGGCTATGGCCTGCGACCATGTCCGGGTTAAAATTACTGCCCATTAATTTGGCCAGAATAACTGAATGTAGAAATACAGCTGGCTGCGTTACTTTAGTTTGTTGCAACTCTTCTGGAGTACCTTCAAACATTATTTTTGATATACCGAATCCAAGTATTTCATCTGCTTGATGAAATAATTTTTTGGCGATATCAGAGTTTTCATAAAGGTCTAAACCCATACCTGTGAATTGGGCGCCTTGCCCAGGAAATACAAATCCTTTCATGTTTTAAAATCTTGTTTGAGCCGACAAATGTAATGGATTTTGAATTATTGAATTAATAAGTATGGATTTGTTACCAAGTGCAATGTTATCTTTGCATCCATAAATTGAAGGATATGATTATAGTTACAGGAGCCGCAGGTTTTATTGCGAGTGCATTGGTAAGTAGATTGAATAAAGAAGGGTATAAAGATATCGTGGTTGTGGATGATTTTTCACGCGATGATAAGAATAAGAACCTAGAGGGGAAAATCATTTCTGAGCGTGTGCATCGGGACGATTTTCATGGCTGGTTGGATGAAAATCATAAGTTGACAGAATTTATTTTTCACTTAGGAGCGCGTACGGACACTACCGAATTTGACGTAGAATTATTTAATCGCCTAAATCTGGACTATACTAAAAAATTATGGAAGCAATGTGTGAAATATGGTTTGCCATTGGTTTATGCTTCATCTGCGGCTACCTATGGAATGGGTGAGCTTGGTTATGAGGATAAAAATGAGTTAGCATATGATTTGAAACCGTTAAACCCGTATGGTGATTCAAAGAATGATTTTGATAAATGGGCGCTAGCAGAGGATGAAAAACCGTTCCATTGGGTTGGAGTAAAGTTTTTCAATGTTTTTGGTCCTAATGAATTCCATAAAAGTAGAATGGCATCTGTTGTTTTTCATACTTTTAATCAGATTAAAAAAACGGGAGCTATGAAACTATTTGCTTCCCATAACCCTGATTATAAGGATGGAGAACAAATTAGGGATTTTATTTATATTCAAGATGTATTAAACGTATTGATGTTTCATATGGAAAATAGGAAGCACAATGGGTTGTATAATTTGGGTACGGGTAAATCGAGAACTTTTTATGATTTGGCCGCTGCCACATTTAGCGCTTTGGGGTTGGAGCCTAAAATTAGTTTTGTGCCAACACCTGAAGACATTCGGGATAAATATCAATATTTTACAGAAGCGACCACCAAAAAATTACGTGATGCGGGATATGATAGGCCGTTCATGGAATTAGAGGATGGTATTAAAGACTATGTACAAAATTATTTAATGCCTGGTAATTATTATTAGGTAAAATACTTGTTTGCGAGAGGGATAGAAGGGTTGTTTGAGCTCCTTTTTCCGATTTGATAAAACGGATAAAAGAGCGAGCCCGGAAAGCCCGACCCTGTTTTTTTGTGAAGTGAGAACGTAACTAAAAAATGGGGTCTCGCCCAAAATAATTTAATCGAGTGTGTTTTTTAAATCCAAAAGGAAGGATTTCACCTCTAAGAGATGATCAATAATTTCTTGTTCGTTGATTACATCCTGCTTATTTTCTCGAAGTTTCTTTTTGGCCCCTTCAAGTGTAAAGCCTCTTTCTTTTACTAAATGGTAAATGATTTTGATATTTTCAACATCTATTTTGGTAAAAAGTCGGTTTCCTTTTTTATTTTTTTTGGGTTTAATAATGTCGAATTCGTTTTCCCAATAGCGTATTAAAGAAGTGTTTACATTAAACATTTTTGCAACTTCCCCAATGGGATAGTACATTTTTTGAACTGGTTCAGTGTTTAGCGACATTAATCGAAAGATTGGTTAGCGGTGGAAGATAATTCCAACATAAGTTCATATTCTTCGGGAGATAAATCGTTTGAGTAGTAGTTGGCAGGATTAATTTTGTGTCCGTTTTTCTCCACCTCATAATGTAGGTGAGGGGCTGTGGAAGTTCCAGTGGAACCAACAAAGCCAATGACATCGCCACGTTTAACTTTTTGACCTACTTCCACATTAAATTTACTCATATGGGCATAACGGGTGTTGTATCCGTAGCCATGAGAAATAACTACATGTTTACCATAACCCCTTCGAGTGCTAACTACTTTGATAACGACACCATCGCCAGTGGTGTGAATTTCGGTACCGGTGGGTGCAGTAAAATCCATTCCTGTATGCATTTTTCGGACTTTAAATACGGGGTGGATTCTCATGCCATAACCCGAAGCCACCCTAGTTAAATCTTTGCTAGGAATAGGCATAATGGCGGGAATAGAGGCTAACATTTTTTCTTTTCCACGGGCCATTTGATAGACATCATCGAGCGACTTTGACTGAATGTAGATTTGTTTAGATAATTTATCCAAATGTTTAGTTGTGCTCACAATTTTATTTGAATTATCGAAACCCATAAGTCCTTTATAGCGATCAGACCCACCAAAACCAGCTTTACGCACATCTGCGGGAATAGGTTCTGCTTCAAAAATTACGCGGTAAATATTGTCATCGCGATCCTCAATATTTTCCAAAACTTTTTCCATTTCGGCAATTCTATTATTGATAAGGTCATATTGAAGTTGCCATTGTAAATTTTCTCGAACCAATTCTTTTTCCTTTGGGGAATCAAAATTGAAATAAAATACTGCGAAAAAAATTCCACCAACCACGATACTTGATGCTAAAAAACCTAATGATTTATATAGCTTAGAACGTAAAGAGGCCTCTTCTCTTTCGTAGCTTAATGTACCGGGATTGTATTTGTATTTGGTATTTGACATATATATAATTCGCGAAAATTTGAAAGGGCAAAATTAAGGAATTAATCTATTTTTGCAATCGCTTAAAAAAAGCCTAACAATTTTTAAATATTTCTATATGAATTGGGATTCGAATACCATTAGAAAACAATTTTTTGATTACTTCAAAAGTAAAGGACATAAGGTAGTGCCTTCTGCCCCTATGGTGATTAAAGATGACCCTACGTTGATGTTTACCAATGCGGGAATGAATCAGTTCAAGGAATACTTTTTGGGCCAGTCAGAGGCTAAGGATGTGCGCGTAGCGGATTCTCAAAAATGCTTGAGAGTATCTGGAAAACATAATGACTTGGAGGAAGTGGGAGTGGATACGTACCACCACACGATGTTTGAAATGTTAGGAAACTGGTCGTTTGGCGATTATTTTAAGCAGGAGGCGATTGATATGGCTTGGGATTTATTGACCAATGTATATAAAATAGATAAAGACAGAATTTACATTACTGTGTTTGGTGGAGCGGCTGAAGATGGTACGGAAGCAGATATAGAAGCGGAAGAAATCTGGAAAAAACATATTGAAGCGGATCGTATTATGCGATTTGATAAAAAGGATAATTTCTGGGAAATGGGTGAGATCGGCCCTTGTGGTCCTTGTTCTGAAATTCACGTGGATATTAGAACCGAGGCTGAACGTGCAAAAATTGATGGAAAAAGTTTAGTTAATATGGATCACCCACAGGTGATAGAAATATGGAATTTAGTTTTTATTCAATATTCTCGTTTGTTTGACAAATCTTTAAAAAATCTTCCTGCCAAACATATTGATACAGGAATGGGTTTGGAGCGACTAGCCATGGTTTTGCAAGCGAAGCAATCCAATTATGATACTGATATTTTTACCTCGCTTATTAAGGAAATTGAAAAGCATACGAGCAAAGAATACAAAGCAACCGATAGTAGAGAAGATGTAGCATTTAGGGTTATTGCAGACCATATTAGAGCGGTGTCGTTTGCGATTGCGGATGGGCAATTGCCTTCCAATACGGGAGCGGGTTATGTGATACGTAGAATTTTGAGACGTGCGGTTCGTTTCGGATATAGCTTTTTGGATATTGACGCGCCTGTATTGACCAAATTGGTAGGTCCGTTGAGTGTATTAATGGGTGCTCAGTTTACAGAATTGGAAAAGCAAAAAGTACTGATTGAGAAAGTAATAAATGAAGAAGAAGAAAGCTTTTTGCGGACTCTTTCTAAAGGTATTGTTCGATTTGAAGAATACCGAAAAAATCATAATCAAGTAAAAGGTGAATTTGCTTTTGAATTGTATGACACCTTTGGTTTTCCAATTGATTTAACTCAATTAATGGCGGCTGAATCAGGAATGATTGTGGATACTAAAGGTTTTGAAAACGCTTTGGAAGAACAACGAAGTCGATCACGGAAGGCTACGAAGGTAACCGCGGAAGATTGGATTGTTCTAATGGAGGATGACGTGGAAGAATTCATTGGTTATGATTACACCGAGGGTTCGGTTTATATTACGAAGTATCGAAAGGTGAATCAAAAGGGGAAGGATTTATTCCAATTGGTTTTTAATATTACTCCGTTTTACCCGGAAGGTGGAGGTCAAGTTGGGGATCAAGGGTATATTGAGTTTGAAGGAAAGAAGACGAAAATTACCAATACCAAAAAAGAGAATAAGCTTATTATTCATTTTGTGACCGAATTGCCGGAAACTTTAACAGCTAAATTCACTGCCGTAGTAGCAAAGAATAAGCGGAAGTTAACTGCTGCTAATCATACAGCCACCCATATTTTGCACCATGCCTTGCGTGAACTTTTGGGGACGCATGTGGAGCAAAAAGGCTCCATGGTAAATGAAAAATATTTACGTTTTGATTTTTCGCATTTTCAAAAAATGACGAAAGAAGAAATTCGGGAGATAGAGAATAAGGTAAATGCTAAAGTTCGTGAGAATATTAGTTTAAATGAAAACCGTTCAATTCCAATCGGTGAAGCTGAAAAAATGGGCGCTTTAATGCTATTTGGAGAGAAGTATGGCGACATGGTTAGGGTGATTAAGTTTGATGATTCTGTGGAGCTTTGTGGTGGTACCCATGTACAAGCAACGGGCGAAATAGGTTTCTTTAAGATAGTTTCAGAAAGCGCGATTGCTGCGGGTGTGAGACGTATTGAAGCGGTTACTGGGGAAGAATCTCAACGTCTAATTTTTCATAATATTGATACGTTGGATGCGTTGCGCGGGTCACTCAGAAATCCAAAAGATATTGAAAAATCGATTTCAGACTTGCTAGATTCCAATAGTAATTTAGAGAAAGAAATGATGTCTTTCAGACTGGACAGAGCTAGAGGCTTTAAGCAGCATATCAAGGACGAATTGGAAGAAATAAATGGAATCAACTTTCATGCTCGTGAACTTGATTTGAACAATGACGATGTGAAAACCATGGTGCATGAGCTTAGAAAAGAAGTGGATGATTTGTTTTTGGTAATAGCCACCAAATCGGGTGAGAAAGCTACTTTAACCATTGCGATATCGGATGGCTTGGTTAAATCTAAAGATTTGAATGCCGGTAAAATTATTCGTGAATTAGCGAAAAATATTAAAGGTGGAGGCGGAGGCCAACCATTTTTTGCCACAGCAGGTGGTAAGGATTCTTCAGGAATTGAGAAAGCCTTATTGGACGCTAGAAGTATAGTGAAAATGGCTTAAGTAGTATGTGAAATGATAAAAAAAGGGTGAGTTTTTTTAAAACTCACCCTTTTTTTATGCTTTTTTGGTCTTTAGATAATACTCTTTCAGCCAATTTAACCTTTCGCTTACAGCGGTTTTTGTAAATGTATATTCTTCTTCGGTTTCTACGGTAAATGGGATGCTAGGAACCAATAATTGACCAGGTTCCAATTCATTCCCGGCATCTAAATATTCTAATAAAGGATATAACGCTAAAAACTCAATTGGATCTTCAATTACCTCATCAATGAATTCATCAAATTCTAACTCCAGATCGTCTAATTCGCCTGTCTCTGTTAACAAATGCCAGATGGAACCTGCTCTATACACATATTGGTCGCCCATACAATCTTGTGCAAAAGGAATATCATCAGGACTTAGATTTTTGTAGGTTTTATGGAATGCGTTTTCACCTTTCCAGGCTTCGTCCAATGAATTCCAAGTAGGACCAGACCCTACACCTCTTATTTGAAAACCGCCATTATACGCTACTAATCCGTTTACCTCATCGTAAAATTCTTGCATTTCAGGGGGTAGTAAATCGTAAATTTCTTCATCCAGAATTTCATGATTGATATAAGTAATTCCTTTGAATTCGATGGTTTCTTCTTCGTTAGACATATTGTGCGATGTTTTGTGCTGTAATTTTTTTATCGGATAAAATGATGAGACGTTCAATGACATTTCTAAGTTCACGAATATTGCCCGTCCATTCTTTTTGAACCAACAAATCTACGGCTTTTTGTTCCATTAGCTTGGTAGATATTCCTTGTTCCGAACAAATCTTATCTAAGAAATAATCCACTAAAATAGGAATGTCGGTAGCTCTGTTATTTAGGGAAGGCACTTCAATAATAATGACTCCTATGCGATGGTATAAATCTTCACGGAACTTTTCTTCCGCAATCATTTTTTTAAGGTTTTTGTTGGTAGCTGCAATTACCCGCACATTCACGTTAATGCTTTTATCGCCACCCACTCGGTTAATTTTATTTTCTTGCAAGGCTCTCAAAACCTTTGCTTGCGCTGAAAGACTCATGTCACCAATTTCATCTAGAAACAGGGTGCCACCTTCAGCAATTTCAAACTTTCCTTTTCGTTGTTTAATAGCAGAAGTAAAAGCCCCTTTTTCATGACCAAAAAGCTCGCTTTCTATCAATTCGGATGGAATTGCGGCACAATTTACTTCAATGAATGGCGCTTTGGCACGATTACTAAGTTTGTGAATTTGATGGGCTACCAATTCTTTACCAGTACCGTTGGCTCCTGTTATGAATACACGGGCATCGGTAGGCGCCACCTTATTTATCATATCCAAAACCTGTTTTATCTCTGCACTTTCTCCTATGATGGGAGAGCCTTTGGATTGAGGTAGTTTTTTGCGTAGTGTTTTGGTTTCTTCTACCAGATTAGCGCGGTCTAGCGCATTGCGTACCGTAACTAATAGCCGGTTTAAATCGATGGGTTTTTCTATGAAATCGTAAGCTCCTTTTTTTAAAGAATCCACTGCAGTTTCCACATTTCCATGTCCTGAAATCATGATGACTGGAATTTCTGGTTTTAGCTCTTGAATCTTGGTAAGAAGCTCAATCCCATCCATGCCCGGCATTTTAATGTCGCAAAGAATTAAATCAAAGTCCGTATTTTTGATTAGTTCCAAAGCCTCCATAGCATTGGTGGCATCTGTTACCTTTAGTTTTTCATATTCTAATATTTCGAGTAATGAATTACGGATGGGACGTTCATCGTCAATGACTAAAACTTTTGACATATTTGTTTTTTATGGAAGGCTAAAGTAAGGATGTTTGATGATTTTATGGGAATGAGACGAAGGATTTTTGTGTCTCTTTGCTACTGCTTTTATTTCTCTAAATACTCCAATGCCAATCCTTCTTTTACATCGCCTAGCGAAAGTTTAGTTTCGGTAAAATGGGTGGCATTCCGTACAAATTTGAATATCAAAGCGGCTATCGGAATGGTATCTACGCGTAGCAAATTCATTCCGCCCATCGCGATGCGTTCGGCTGTTGTAGATTCAATCAGCATGTCTAGCGTATCGGTAAGGGGGGTATTTTGAAATGAATATCCAGAAGCTACAGGAGTTGAATTCCCTTGTTTGCTTTCTATAAGTTGGGCAAACGATTCAAACGCACCGGTAGTACCAATGAGTGCAGTGGGGTTGAATTTATTAATAGCGTCAAATAAGCTAGGTAGGAAATCTTTTAAAAGTTGAATTAATTGAAGCGTTTCCGGTTTGGAAATGGGATTGGAAATATTGAAGTCTTTAGTTAATGCAGTACTGCCAAAATTAAAACTGTGTTTCCATAGTATGGCCGTGTCTGTACCGATGATAAACTCGGTACTTCCTCCTCCTATATCCATCACCATTACTGGGAAGTGTGAAGGCTTAACAGAAGCCAATGCACCTTTGTAAATAAGATGTGCTTCACGTTCTCCCTCAATAATTTGAATATTAATTCCAAATTTTGTGTTAATGGAATCCATTACTTCTTTCCCATTTTCTCGGGTACGGAAAGCAGAAGTGGCGATGCCAAGAATAGTAGTGCAATTAAATTGGGCTGCCACATTCAATATTTTTTCAATATCCTGTTCAATTCGGGAAATACTGACCGCATCAAAATAACCTTTTGGCGCAGATTTTAATGTTTTGGTATCATAAACCGAACGGTGAAGCACTTGCAAAGGAAGTGATTTTTCTACCACTACTAGTTTGGTAAGGTTGCTTCCTAAATCTAAAATGGCAATGTTGTTTCTCATGAATTGATAGTGTAATGAATGAACGATTGAATGAGCCAAGATGTTAAATTTCTCGTGCTCATTCAAACCTTTTTTTATTCATTTAGTGATAGCGTAACCATTTCCAAAGTTCCTTATAGTTCACTTTCTTGCCATACATTAAAATACCTACACGGTAAATTTTTGCAGCTAACCAAGTAGTGCCTAAAAAGCCTAGAATAAGTAGAATCATGGATACAATTAACTCCCAATATTGAGAAGCTTCAATGCCCGTTGAAACGCGTACCATCATAATGATAGGCGAGGTAAAAGGAATAAGCGAGCCCCAAAATGCAGCTGGATTCCCTGGATTGTCCATCATCATGGCCGCTATCATGTAGGCAGCGATAAGTGGGGCAGTAACAGGCAGCATAAACTGTTGAGAATCTGTTTCATTATCAACTGCGGCTCCAATGGCGGCAAAAAGAGCGGCATATAAAAGGTAACCTCCCAAAAAGTAGAATAGGAATAAACCTAGCATAAGTGGCCAATTGATTCTATTCAATAAATTGTCGGGGTCGGTAATGTCAAATGGATTTTCATTTTGTTCAGTGTCCATGGTAAGACTACCCGTTTGCATCTGTTTAATTTGCTGAACTTGTTCCATTTTTTGGGCGACCATATCTTGTTTTTTATCCATAATCACGGATTGGGCTATGGTAACAAACGTAGACATCAATACAATCCATAGGATAAATTGGGTAAGACCTACCATTGCAATTCCCACAATTTTACCCATCATTAATTGAAATGGTTTGATGGAGGTAATGATGACTTCGATAATTCGATTTGTCTTTTCTTCAATTACCCCTTTCATTACCTGAACGCCATACATAAAGATGAACATATAGATAAGGATGCCAAAAAAGAATCCAACCATTGTTTTTTCAGTCATCACTTCTTCCTCCTGGCCATCTTCCGAGAACTTGAAAGTGGCAATGGTAAGATTGGTTCTAACCTTGGCATAGTCGGCCTTGGAAATACCGTATTTGGCCATTTTCATTTCTTCGATTACATTTTCTAGTTTCCCCTCAATAGAGCGGATTGTTCTTCCGCTAGGTTGCTCTTTGAAATACAAAAAAGGACGGCTAGATCTTTCGCCATCCATGATTTCAGGAATCCATAAAATAGCCGTGTATTCAGACTCAGGAAGAAGTTTTTTTGCGTCATCTAACGATAAATCACTGTAATCAAATTTGTAATTAGTACCGTCTTCCAAGCGGTCAAAAACAGGAGCCATATCGTCTACGACCAAAATGTTTTGTGGACCGGAATCGCTCATGCCTAAATAGGTAATTAACCCAATTACTGCGGCCATTAATAAAGGACCGAGAAGGGTCATTATAATAAATGATTTCTTTTTTACACGTGTTAGATATTCACGTTTTATTACGAGCCAAATCTTTCCCATGGTTATACGTTTTGAGTGTTAGCAATTGGTTCAGAAACCGCTTGAATAAATATATCGTTCATTGATGGTAATACCTCACGAAGCCCTTGTACTTCTACATGAGGTATAATGGTGTTTAATAAATCGTTGGTGGTGGTGTTGTTAAGCAACTTTATCCGTACCGAAAAATGTTCTTTATCTATTTCGGTTTGATCCACTAGTTCGGCACCTGTCCAAAGGGCATTGGTAAATTTTAACATGTTGCCTTTAAATTGTACTTCAAACTCGTTGGATTTAAAATCATTTTTAACATCCTTCATTTTACCGGAAAGAATTTTTTCAGAATGATTTATCAATGCAATGTCTTGGCAAATTTCTTCAACGGACCCCATGTTATGAGTTGAAAAAATTATGGTGGTTCCAGCTGCATTCATTCTAAGAATCTCTTCTTTTATTAAATTGGTATTAATAGGATCAAAACCACTAAAAGGTTCATCTAAAATTAATAATTCCGGTTCGTGTAATACGGTAACAATAAACTGTATTTTTTGGGCCATTCCTTTTGAAAGCTCTTCGACTTTCTTTTCCCACCATTCAATGATTTCAAATTTCTCGAACCAAAATTTAAGCTTCAACATGGCATCATTGTAACTCATTCCTTTGAGTTGTGCGAGGTAAATGCATTGTTCTCCTACCTTCATTTTGCGGTACAAACCTCTTTCTTCGGGCAAATAGCCTATCAAAGCTCTGTGGGATTCATTAATGTTTTGACCGTTAAGCAAAACTTCTCCCGAATCGGGCATTGTAATTTGATTAATTATTCGAATCAAAGTGGTTTTACCGGCTCCATTGGGACCAAGTAATCCAAAAACACTGCCTTTGGGTACTTCAATAGAAACGTTGTTTAGCGCTTTATGACCCGCATAATCCTTTACAACATTTCGGGTTTCAAGAATGTTATTCATAATAGTAGAAATTCTTAGTTTATGATGATGTCAAATTTATACAGTTTACGCAGAGTAAAAAGGAATATTGTATGAATGGTTGAGATAGGTGATGGGATTGGATTGGTGTTATACGGATGGACTTAAAAAAACTAAGCCTCAATCTTGCGACTGAGGCTTTTGTTTATATTGATTGATTGGAGGTTTTTTGAATTACCTCGAGCCAAATATATGTTGCGGTATTGAGAATAAAAAAAGAGAAAAAAGTCTCTTATTTGTAAAGATACTCTTCCTAGCTGATGTGGACGCCAGCAATCCTTTGCAAGCCTACGTTAAGACCGGATTATTACGCTAGATTAATAAAATAACAATTTTGTGTTTATGTTCTGTTGTTTTATTTGCTAGCGGTGATTCATGGTGTGAATCTGTAAGAAAATGGCTGCGCAAACGGGGGTAGGATAACCTTTGAAATACCGGTTAACTCTAAAAATTAGGCGTGATTTTTGGAATTGACTCCAAAATTTAAGCCTGATTTTTGGAATTGATTCCAAAAATTCGGTGTGATTTAGAAAATTGTATTAATTTTGAATGGATAAATACGAGATGAATATGTCTGTTTTAATACGTAAGTACGAAGAAACCATAAAATATTGGCTGGGTCAGAATAAAGTGATTATACTTTATGGCGCCCGTCAGGTTGGGAAGTCTACCATATTAGATTCGCTAGGAAAGTCTATAACTGGTTTTGTTATACTCAATTGTGAAAACACCTCAGTTGCCGAAATTTTATCAAGCCAGAACCTTTCTAGGATTAAATTATTATTTGGAGATAACACGGTGATTGCGTTGGATGAAGCCCAGAAAATTGAAAATATTGGTTCCGTATTAAAGCTAATACATGATAGCTCTGATTTTACGTGTAGCTTAATTGCTACAGGGTCTAGTAGTTTTGAATTATCCAATAAAGTAACCGAACCTTTAACGGGACGAAACGTCAAAATAAAGGTTTATCCCTATGCCATTGAAGAAATCATCACCAATAAATCGGGTTTATGGTTGATTGAAAATATAGATGACTTGTTGGTTTACGGAATGTATCCTGAGGTATTAAATATAGCGAAAGATAAACGGGCCTTATTTTTAGAAAATATTGCTGGTGATTATTTGTATCAGGATATTTTACAGCATGAAAGGTTAAAGAACTCACGTGATTTACAAAAGTTGCTACGCGCACTTGCGCTTCAATTAGGAAGTCAAGTAAGCTATAATGAGTTGGGCAAATTGTTAGGGTTATCATCCAAAACGGTGGAGCGCTATATTGATTTGCTACAAAAGAACTTTATTCTGATTCAATTGGATAGTTTAAGTAGAAACTTGCGGAATGAATTGAAAAAAAGTAAGAAAATTTACTTTGTGGATTTAGGTTTACGCAATGCCTTGATTTCAAATTTCAACGCTATTAGTTTTCGTACAGATGTTGGAGCGCTTTGGGAAAATTTTTGTGTATTAGAGCGGTTAAAAGCTAATTCTATAAATGAGCGTGTACGAAATCTGTATTTCTGGAGGACATACGATCAAGCGGAAATTGATTTAATTGAAGAGTATGATGGTGCTTTGGATGTGTATGAATTTAAATATAGTCCTAAAAAGAAAAAAGTAAAAATTGCGGATAGCTTTACTAATGCATACAATGTAAGGGCTATAAAGGTTATTACGAAAGATAATTTTGAGGATTTGGCCGAATAGGGGCAACAAAAAAAACGCCTTCTGAATCAAATCAGAAGGCGTTTTGTATCGTATTACATTTACATTGGTTTACCCAAAATAATCTTTCATTCTAGAGAAAAAGCTTTTTTGACCGGCATCTACTTTTGGTTTAAAGTTTTCAGATTCTCTAATCGTTTCCATCATTACTTTTTCTTCTTTGCTTAGTTTTTTAGGTGTCCATATATTTACATGAATTAGCAAATCGCCTGTTCCATACGTATTCACTTCAGGAAGTCCTTTACCGCGTAATCGAAGAATTTTTCCTGCTTCGGTACCTTCTGGAATCGTAATTTTTACTTTGCCAGTAGCTGTGGGTACTTCTACGCTGGTACCTAGGGCAACATCTGCAAAATTCAGGAATAAATCGTAATGTAAATTACGTCCTTCTCTGGTTAATTCTGGATGCTCTTCCACCGCTATAACTACTAATAAGTCGCCAGCAACACCGCCTTTAGGGCCATCGTTTCCGCCACCTCTTACCGAAAGTTGCATTCCGTCTTCCACTCCAGCCGGAATATCCACTTCAATTACATCATCCTTTCTAACTTGACCGTTAGCATCCGATCCCGGTGCTTTTTTGTCAATCATTTGTCCGTCACCGTGACAGGTAGGACAGGTAGATGCGGTTTGCATTTGGCCTAAGAATGTACTCGTAACTCGCGTTATTTGTCCGGTTCCGTGACATTGGGTACAGGTTTTTGTGGTAGTGCCATCGGCATTAACCATTTTTTTAACCTTGATTTTTTTGTGTACACCGTTCGCTACATCTGCCATGGTTAGGGTAAGTCTAACCCGAAGATTGGAACCTTTCACCACACGGCTTCTTTGACGGCCACCGCCACCAAATCCACCTCCGAAGCCACCGCCTCCAAAAACATCACCAAACTGAGAGAATATGTCCTCCATATTCATTCCGCCACCAAAGCCACCGCCACCGGCAGCTCCGCTCATGCCTGCATGTCCGTATTGGTCATAACGGGCGCGTTTGTTACCATCGCTAAGTACTTCGTAAGCTTCAGCTGCTTCTTTGAACTTGGCTTCAGCCGATGCATCATCCGGATTTTTGTCGGGATGGAATTTTATGGCCATTTTACGATATGCCTTTTTTATTTGCTTATCGTCTGCATTTTTTTCAATGCCAAGTATTTCGTAATAATCTCTTTTGTTAGACATCTATAAATTTTTATTCGCCAATAACTACTTTGGCGTGTCGGATGATTTTGCCATTTAGAAAATACCCTTTTTCTGTTACGTCAATTACTTTTCCTTTCAAATCCTTTGATGGAGCAGGAATCTTAGCTATCGCTTCGTAATCATCACTATTAAAATCTTTGCCTATGGCATCCATGGCATTTAACCCTTTTTGAGAAAGCAGGGTAAATATTTTGTTGTATATCAACTCCATTCCTTCTTTAATCGCATCGATATCTTCCGAATTTTCATTTGCCGTTTTGGCACGGTCAAAATCGTCCAAAATTGGCAGTAAGGAAGAAATAATTTCCTGACCCGCATTTTGCATTAACTCAATGCGTTCTTTGGCAGAGCGTCTTCTAAAGTTTTCAAACTCCGAATACATACGCAAATGCTTGTCTTTGTACAATTCTAATTCTTCTTCGCAAGTCGGCTCAGGAAGTGCTTTGTGCTCTTCAACTGCTTCATCTGCTGCCGTTTCATCGGTATTGGTATCTGTATCCGAGTTGGTTTGAGTTTCTTCGTTAACCTGTTCTTGGTCTTTTAAAGCTTCCTCTTTCAAATCTTCTTTTATATTCTTACTCATTGTGCAATAATTTGGAATTGCCGCATGTCAAATAGAAGACCATTCCCATATTTGGGACATATTGGCAGAAAATGTGCGGAATTAAAAAGACAGGCTGCAAACCTGTCTTTAATTGTATTAAAATGTCGTGGAAAATTTCAAGTAAAAACTATTTCACCAATTTTTTTAGGGTGGTTAATAACTGACTTCCTCTAATGTTTTTAGCAACAATAATACCATCGCCATCTATCAGCACATTGGCAGGAATACCTCTCACACCATAACGAGCGGCAGCTGCATTGCTCCATCCTTTTAAGTCACTTACGTGATAAGGCCATGAAAGATTATCCTTTTTTATTGCTGCTTTCCAAGCATCTTGTTTTTGATCTAGCGATACCCCAAAAACGGTAAATCCATCTCCGTTTTGGAAAGATGCTTTTTTGAATTCGTTGTAAGCTTTAACCACATTTGGATTTTCTCTTCTACATGGACCACACCAGGATGCCCAAAAGTCAATTAATACCATTTGGCCATGTAAATTTGAAAGGGTTAATGGTTTTCCGTCCAGCCCATTCATTACAATGTCTGGGGCACGGTCGCCTATGTTTAGTCCCTCTTTGGCACTTTCTGGAGTTGATGCAGTTGCCGTTGCAGTTGATTCCGTTGATGCGTTCGAATTTGTAAGCACCGAATTAGTAGATGAACAACTAAAAATTAGGAAAACTCCTACGATAACACTGGTGATGATATACTTCATTTGATTTGATTTTTTTTACGCAAATGCGTGGTTTATACTCTTGTTATATCTGCACCCAAAGCAATTAATCGTTTATCAATGTTTTGGTAACCTCGGTCAATCTGTTCGATATTGTGAATCAAACTTTCTCCCTCGGCCGATAATGCAGCGATGAGCAAAGATACACCTGCCCGAATGTCTGGAGATGTCATCTGGATGCCTTTTAGGGGTGTTTGTTTTCCTAAACCTATAACGGTAGCTCTATGTGGGTCACATAATATTATCTGAGCTCCCATATCTATTAACTTATCTACAAAAAACAGTCTGCTCTCAAACATTTTTTGATGCACCAATACACTTCCTTTCGCTTGGGTAGCAATAACCAATATGATACTTAGCAAATCGGGTGTAAACCCTGGCCAAGGCGCATCGCTTACCGTAAGAATAGACCCATCAATAAAAGTATCTACCTCATACGTGTTTTGTCTAGGTACAATAATGTCATCGCCATTTTTTACAATGCTTATTCCCATTTTACGGAATACCGATGGAATGACGCCTAGGTTTTCGTAGGACACATTTTTAATGGTGATTTCAGAATTGGTCATAGCGGCCAAACCGATAAAACTACCAATCTCAATCATGTCAGGAAGGATGCGATGTTTGCAACCACCCATTTTTTTCACTCCGTGAATGGTGAGTAGGTTGGATCCTATTCCTTCCACTTTACCTCCCATGGCATTCATCATTTTACACAACTGTTGCAAATAAGGTTCGCAAGCAGCATTATAAATTTGAGTCGTTCCTTCGGCCATTACTGCAGCCATCACTATATTGGCTGTTCCTGTTACCGATGCTTCATCCAGTAGCATATAGCATCCTTTTAGCTTTTTAGCCGAAACTTCGTAAAAATTGGCGTGGGAATCAAAATCAAATTGAGCGCCCAATTTTTCGAACCCTATAAAATGGGTGTCTAGTCTTCTTCTTCCAATTTTGTCGCCTCCCGGTTTCGGAATGGCCCCAAAACCAAAACGTGCTAATAGGGGACCTACAATCATGATGGATCCACGTAAACCAGCCCCTTTTTTTCTAAATTCTTCCGATTTTAAAAATTCTAGATTAACTTCATCTGCCTGAAATTCGTAGGTGTCGCTTTTAAGTTTTTTAACCTTCACTCCCAAATCACCTAGTAGGGCAATAAGTTTGTTTACGTCAATAATATCTGGAATGTTTGAAATGGTTACCTTTTCAGGCGTTAATAAAACACCACACAAAATTTGAAGCGTTTCATTTTTTGCTCCTTGAGGGGTTATTTCACCCTTCAACTCTTTTCCTCCGCGTACTCTAAAAGTTCCCATTAGTATCTTCTTTTTCCTTTATTTCTATTATTCGAATTTTTCTTCCTGTTTTGCGAATTGGACTCTTTGTTTAATTGCGTTATGAGATTGCTCATGTCATCCAATTCGGCACCTTCAGGACGGGTCATTTTCCCATCCGACAGTTCTTTTAAGTGATTCCAAATCACCATGTCGTCCACCGTATTTTTGTTCCATTGCAAATAGGTTTTTTTCATGAGGTTAGCCACCATAATGGCCAATAGGTCTTTCTGGTCGGGGTCTTCCTCCTTAGCCGATTCGGTAATAATGGTGGTGATTACTTTTCCATAATGACGGTATTTTCTTACGCCAGATGGGTATTCTACCTGTTTTGGCTTACTGTCAAACTCTTCTTTACTTGGAATGGGATAGGGTGAATCTACATCCAACATAAAGTTAGACATAATAAAAAGATGGTCCCATAATTTATGATTGTAATCTTCTAAATCTCTCAACTGTGGATTGAGTTGCCCCATTAATCTAATCAATGCTTTCGCACCAATATTGCGTTCGTCTTTGTCTTCTACTGCGATTAAATAGTCCACCATTTGATGCACGTTTCTACCATATTCTGGTAATATTAAATCGTTTCTATCTGTATTATATTCCATTTGTGATTTTTCGGTTTTGAGATGTAGGCTGTGTTTATACCATTCTACCCATGCTGGCAAAACTAAGGTATTATCTCTTTTGTTTAGCGATGCAAATGGTTTCAAATTAACGATGTGTTGTTAGTTGCGTAATTTATCCATTGGTAGTTATTTTCTTAGTGTATAGGTTAGTAAAATACAGATTTGTTCTTTAGTAAATTAAACATGGTGACCAATCCAATGACTTATCGTCCATTGGTATTATCAGTTCTTTGAATAGCCACTTTAATGTACCACTTTTCTTTTTTGTAAATAAGAGGGTGTCCTTGCACGTCTGTTTTAGGGTGCAATTGGTAGATTTCACTCCTGGTTTTAGACAGTTTAATTACTGTGCCAACAGCCAAATGTTTGGCACAATTATAGGTTAATTCGATTTGAAATAAATACTTATTTTCGCTCAAACTTTTTTTAGCACCAGTATTAAATGACATCCAATTACCTATCCGTTTTGGTATATAGCAATTTATTCAAAAGCCAGTTTGCGCATTTTGCTGCTAACGCTACATTAGATTGGGGCTATATAGGTGAATCGGATATTTTGTTAGAAAACTTTATAGACACACATCCCAATAGCCGTCATATTGTATTGGTAGAGGTATCGTTCAGGATATTTGATACCATAAGTGCCCTAGAATTAATGAAATCACCCCAGGTTTACCTTGTTGCGTTAGGATTATCCCTGCCCATAGATCAAATTGCTTTTTTACAAAAAAGTAATATAAAAGGTTTTGTTTCGAAACAAAATATAACCCAAAAGGATTGCGAATTCATCGTAAATCAAATTGCCCAAAAGGGATATGTACCAAATCAGTTTATTTCAGAAAGCCAATGGAAAAACAAACCCAAACATAGCTACCCCCGATTAATGCCCCATTTAAATGAGCGCGAAATAGAAATATTAACCCTATTGTGTCATGGTAAAACGGGCGTTGAAATAGCTCAAATAGTGCATACCAGTGAAGCAAATATTAGAAAAATATGCCAAAAATTGCGTGAAATTATCGGAGTACGTTCAAATACAGAGATTGTTATTGTATGTATTTCAAACGGATGGATTGTAGTAAATCAGTCGTTTATGAGATAAAACATGAGGTATGCTACAAATATATTTCCCTTTTTTTAAAACTTTTCGAAAAAGTATCAGATGTGAT
>TARA_R110002050_G_scaffold112384_3_pt1 | contig 21170 bp, 11 predicted proteins | sample TARA_R110002050 | Tara Oceans TARA_R110002050 (sample SAMEA4396988) | marine metagenome | biome: Polar Biome; feature: [DCM] deep chlorophyll maximum layer (ENVO:01000326); material: water (ENVO:00002006), including particulate matter (ENVO:01000060) such as... | depth 25 m
GGCTATGAATGCAGATGCGATTGCTAATCACTTTTACGAACAAGGCAAAACGGATGCACTGAAAGACAGTGTAGCTAAAGCCAAAAATATCAACACTACAGCTAGATCCACTCAAGGTGAAATGAAAGGTGGTATGAAGGTTCGGGTGCTAGGTGAAGATTCTAACTCTTTTAAGTTCAAAATTAAAAACAAAAAATAACAATTTAAAACAAAAAAATTATGGCTATTACAGGCGGAGATAGTTTGAATATTACACCAGCTCCACAGCAGGTTGCATTATCTACAAACTATCTAGATTTCACAAATTCCACTAATGACTGGAGACAACAATATCTACCAGATCTAATGGAAAAAGAAGCCGAGGTTTTTGGACCTCGCACAATTTCAGGATTCCTATCACAAGTAGGAGCTGAAGAAGCAATGACTTCAGATCAAGTTGTTTGGTCTGAGCAGGGAAGACTACACTTATCATACACTGCTCAAGTAGCTTCTGGAGGTGGTGTTAACGTAAACTCTGTTGGAGCTGCTTCACAGGTAACACTTACTAAAAACATTGATGGACTAGCTATTGGTACTGGCGCTGCGGTTGCAGACCACGGTGTTAGAGTTAACGATACTATTATTGTTGCTGACGCTACCAATGGTGTTAAAAAGTGTTTAGTTATCGCGGTGGCTGACAACGTACTTGACGTTCAGCCTTACACTGCTGATAACTTAGCAACTCAAGGCACTCCTAACGCTACTACTGTTCTAGTATACGGTTCTGAGTATGGAAAAGGTGTTTCTTACTTCAGTAACGCTACTGCTTCAACAAGTGGTAACGCTTCTGATTCTAGAACGGCTAACGAACCATCTATTCAGACATTTACTAACAAGCCTATTATCCTAAAGGATTACTACGAGGTATCAGGTTCTGATACATCTAGAATTGGTTGGGTAGAGATTTCAACTGAAGAAGGTCAAGGAGGTTACATGTGGTACTTAAAGGCAGAGTCTGATACTCGCGCTCGCTTTAACGACTACTTAGAAATGGCAATGCTAGAAGCAGTTAAAGACGGTACGTCTCACGCTGATGAATCATTCATCGCTGGTTCTTCACCAATTGGATCTCAAGGTTTATTCGATGCTATTGAGGACAGAGGTAATGTTACTTCTGGCATCACTGGCGTTAACGCTGCTACTGATTTAGCTGAGTTTGACGCTATCTTAGCTGAGTTTGATTCTCAAGGTGCTATTGAGGAGAATATGATGTTTGTAAATCGCGCAACTAGCCTAGCTATGGACGATATGCTTGCTTCTATGAATTCTTACGGTGCTGGAGGTACTTCTTACGGAGTATTCGACAACAGCGAAGACATGGCGCTTAACTTAGGATTCTCTGGATTCCGTCGTGGATCTTACGATTTCTACAAGTCAGACATGCGTTACTTGAATGATAAGGCAACTCGTGGAGGTATTAATACTGCTGCTGGCGCAAACGCTATCCGTGGAGTAATGGTTCCGGCTGGTACTTCAAGTGTTTATGATCAGCAGTTAGGTAAGAACCTTAAGCGTCCTTTCCTACACGTTCGTTACAGAGCTTCTGCTACTGATAACCGCAAGATGAAAACTTGGACCACTGGTTCGGTTGGAGCTGCTACATCAGCGCTTGATGCAATGCAACTACACTTCCTATCTGAGCGTTGCTTAGTTACTCAGGGAGCTAACAACTTCATGTTGATGAAGTAAAGTATATATTTGGTGAAACTACCCTGCCTTCGGGTGGGGTAGTTTTATATTAATTTTTTATTATATTATATTATGGCTAAAAAGCAAACAAAAAAAGTAGAGGTTGAAGAATCCTACACAGAAGAGACAGTTGTAGTTGAAGCTCCAAAACCGGAGCCAAAGCCTCAACCTGTTGTAAAAAAAGAATTACCTAAGAAAGATGCTTGGGAGTTTAAAGATAGGGTTTACTATATAAAAGGAAATAGAAAACCTTTATCTCAATCTATAAGATCATCTAATTTATTTTGGTTTGATGAAGAGTTAGGTTACGAAAGAGAAATAAAATACTGTCAAAATCAAAAAACAGTTTTTGTAGACGAAATGAAAGGCGATCAGCGACTAGAACATATAGTGTTTAGGAGTGGTAGCCTATACGTACCAAAAGAAAAAGTTACTCTTCAGAAAATGATGTCTTTGTATCATCCTCATAGGAATAATTTGTATTACGAGCATAAGCCCGCTGAGATAGCAGAGTATCAAATTGATATTTTAGAATTAGAAGTAGATGCTCTTGTTGCGGCTAAAAGCATGGATATTGAAATGGCTGAAGCTATTATGAGGGTAGAGATTGGCTCTAGCGTGTCTAGCATGAGTTCTAAGGAGCTTAAGCGGGACTTGCTGCTATATGCCAAGAAGAACCCCAAGCTGTTCCTAGAGTTGCTAAATGATGACAACGTGGTTCTTAGGAACTTTGGTATTAAAGCTACAGAGTTGGGTATTATAAAACTTTCAAATGATCAACGGCACTTTGCGTGGGGATCAACAGATAGAAAGCTTATGACGATACCTTTTGACGAGCATCCATATTCAGCCTTAGCCGCTTGGTTTAAAACTGATGAGGGAATGGAGATATACTCCAATATAGAAAAACGATTAAAACAATAATCAACGGTGATGCAACTGCCCTTCGGGGTGGTTGCAAAACTACAAAAAAAGAATTATGGCAAGTACAGTAACTGCATCAACATTAACCGTATCACTTACGGAATCAGTAACACTTAAAGGGCAAGAGCTGGGTGCCACAAATACATTCACGGTAGCTAACGTAAATGAAGTATATAAGCGAATAGTAACATGCTTAGCAAGTGTGGATACAACTATAGTTCATTTTAACACACAAGTAGACGTAGAAGACTCTGGGATAGACACTCAAGATGCTAAGTATATTAGAGTTACAAATTTAGATGATACAAATTCAGTAAATTTAAACTTACAAATAGATGTTACGGAAAGTGGTAGTGGAGTAGCGGAACCAAATGAAACCGCAACAATATTACTTGCGGCAGGGGAAACCTTTGTTATGGGTACACCGCACGATTCTTTAGCTGTTTACGATACAGATTCGAGCGTGCAAACAACGCTACACGATTTAGAAAGTATATTAATAGATCCAGGTGCTAATGCTGTCGATATAGAGGTATTTGTGGCAAGCGCATAAAATAAATAACTATGGCAATAAGTGTAGATACAGTATATCAAAGAGTATTAGCTCTAGCTAATAAAGAGCAGAGAGGTTATATCACTCCGCAGGAATATAACCTATTAGCCAACCAGGCTCAGATGTCAATATTTGAGAGTTATTTCTACGCAAAAAACCAAAGGGATAGAGCAGAGCCACTTAGGACTAATGAGGTTGATGAAACAGATATAAGTGAGCTACTTAATTCAAAGCTAGCTCCGTTTGAATCTAATGAAATGGTTATTGGTGGTCACACATTTCCTTCTACAGTAAGTGTTGATGGTACAGCGCACGATGTGTTTCATACAGGGTTGTTGTACCTTGCAGACGAAGTTTGCCAAAAGGTGGAGCCATCAGAGGCCCAAAGGTTTAAGCGATCAACCAGGCACATGGCTACTACGGCAAATCAAAGCCCTATATATGCTGACAATAGAATAACTGGTAGGGATGTACTAGTGTATGCGGGTAGCACAACAGCTTCAAGCGCACCTATAACAGTTCAGTGCTTTAGAGTACCGAAGACAGTAAACTGGCCGTATGTAGTAGTCAATAAAAAGGCTTTATACAACTCTTCCTTAGCCGTGGATTTTGAATTACACAAGTCAGAGTCAGATACTTTAGTTAATAAAATACTTGAACTATCTGGTATAGTACTAAATAAAATAGGACTTACTAAAACAGCTGGATCAATTATTACTCAAGAACAACAAACGCAAAATACATAAATAGATGGGTGTAACTATAGATAGACTTCATACATACTATGGAGCAGATGGAGATCATGGTTCATACAGGCAGATAAGTCTTCAAGAAATAGTAGACTCTTTTGCGGCCACATATGTAGGTAAAGGTAAGATATGTGAGAATGTAGTATTGAATGACATTACATTTCACGCTATACGAGGGTTGCAAGAATTAAGCTATGACACTTTGACATCAACTAAAGACTGGGAGATAACAGTACCTTCAACTTTAGTTATGGTAATGCCTGTCGATTATGTTAACTACGTAAAACTAGCTTGGAGTGATGTTAGTGGAATAGAAAGAATTATATACCCAACAGGTAAAACATCTAACCCTAGAAATATAACAGCGCTAACAGATCCGCATGGTGGATTCGTAGGTTTAGAAGACGATACAGAACCTGCATCAGATGAAACATCAGATACATGGACTAGCTTTAGTTCTAACACAACATCTGATATTGGCACAAACGATTCTCGTAATAGATATAATGGTTTCAATGAAGATATATTTGACGCTAGGTTTGGACTTGATCCTCAACACGCTCAAATAAACGGAACATTCTTTATAGATCAAGATGCTGGGAAGTTTCATTTCAGTTCTAACCTAGCAGGTAAGCAGCTATTGCTTAAGTATATAAGTGATGGAACAGTTTCAACTAGCTCTGGATCTTCAGCTATTCAATTAGACAAAAGTTATGTGCCTAAGCTTGCAGAGGAAGCTATATATAAACATATACTATATGGTGTTCTACTAGCAAGAAAAGACACCCCAGGTGGTTTATTAACACAAATAAAGAAAGAGAGGTTTGCTGAAACAAGAAAAGCAAAACTTAGACTTTCAAATATAAAGTTAGAGGAACTAACTCAAATACTTAGAGGTAGCTCTAAGATAATCAAACACTAAAGCATGTCAGAGTTAAAGCGCGATTTCTCTAAGGGCAAGATGAACAAAGACCTAGATGATAGGATTGTTCCAAGGGGTCAATACAGGGACGCTAATAATATTGATATATTTGGATCTGAAGGTTCAGATGTTGGTACCGCTCAAAACATAAAAGGTAACATTAAGCGCGACCGCATAGCGGGTGAGAGGAGTTATAGTGAATACCTTATACCTGATACATCTACGTGCGTTGGTTCTGTATCGTCGCCAAATACAGATAAAATATATTACTTTGTTTCAGCTGGGAAGAGTAATATAAATGGCGTTTCATTGTCTACTAAAAAGGATTATATCATGGAATATAACCCTATCATTAAGAAGCATAAGCATGTTTTTGTAGATATATATGAGGTTAACGTTGCCACGTCAGCATCTTCTGACGCACAGCCTTTTATCACTATACCTGACTTAGATTCTGGTTTTTCAAATGAAACTGGTGTTAGATCTGGTATGATTGTCACTGGTGTTTTAAATGGTACTAGTTACGGCGCTGCTCATGGTATAACTGTTTCAGGTATATCAATTAGTGACACCCCAGACCATTTTGATATAAAAATGACTAAAGATGGCGCGGCTTTCCAACCCGCTACAGGTGCAATCGATGGTGATAAAGTTAAATTCAGTTCAACTGGAAGGGTTTTAAACTTTAATCAAGAAACACTTATAACAGGTATAAATGTACTAGATGACTTTATATACTGGACAGACAACGAAACTGAACCTAAAAAAATAAACATAACAAGATCAATAGCTGGCACTGGGGGAGTTGAATACCTATCTGGTGGTGGATTTGACAAAGGAGACGGTTTAAACTTTCCAGGTACGCTATCATTTAAAGGTGATACACAATTCTTTCACACTAGGCTAGTAGGTGAAAACGGTGTTTTAACAAAGGGTGAGGGTAACATTAGAAGCCCAAAAAGAGCTGTATGGGTGGAGGAGAAACATATTACAGTTTTAAAAAAAGGCCCTACACAGGCTCTTAAGCTAGATCTGTATAGAAACACTATACCGAGGTTTAAAGATAATAGTATTATTGAGAATCCATCTTCAGGGTATATACCTTCATTAAATATTTTTGAAAATAATGGAAGTACACAGTTTACAGTTGGGCAGGTAATACAGAACTTAAGCTTCTCTACTCTGATGGATTTCAGAATAGGGGATGTGCTAAAGTTAAATGTTGCTACCCACGCTTCTGCTTCTGAAAGTTTTATTGAATCTGACGAGTATGCCTTAAGGGTTGAGGTTTTACCGCTTATTAATGGTATAGGGCCATCTGATGACCCTAACTCACTAACAAGCGTGTATTCAGTTAAGATTCTATCTATAAGATCTAATCTCCCCACCTCTTCCACGCACTTTACAGCAAAACTAGAGCAGGGTGATAGTTTATTTGAGTTCAAGTTTCCTAGGTTTTCATATAGATACAAATATATAGACGGAGAATACTCAACCTTTGCACCTTGGTCTCAAGTTGCTTTTTTACCAGGTGCGTATCAGTTTTCAGCATCGCTAGGCTTTAATCTTGGTATGAGCAACCAGGTAAGGAACATGGTGATAAAAGGTTACCACGCTGGAGATTTACGGATGATGGAGGACGTAGTGGAGATCGATATACTATATAAAGAAACAAACAACCCTACAGTATACACTTTAAGAACTATAACACCAAACGATAAGCACCCTGCGTGGCCTGTCCCAGGAGGGTTGGACGGGTTTAATGCTGCTCGAGGTTCAGTAGAGATAACTACAGACCTAATACATGCAATAGTTCCTTCAAATCAATTAATCAGACCTTGGGATAATGTACCTAGAAAAGCTAGAAGCCAAGAGATAAGTGCTAATAGATTAATATATGGTAACTACGTACAAAACTATGATGTACCTGTACAACCTAAAATCCTTGCTTCTTACACCTCACCTCCATCAGCTTTAGCTGATCCGTCTGTTAAAACAATGCGTGACTACACTTTAGGTGTTGTTTTTAGTGACAAGTACGGTAGAGAGACACCAGTACTAAGTAGTGGAGATAACAATAACGGTGTTAGAATACCAAAAAGCTCTTCAACAACTAGAAATAGGATAGAAGTTACTTTAGCTAACGATGTTGTTATCCCTGAGTGGGTTGAGTATATGTCTTATTATATTAAAGAGCCTACGGTCGAATACTATAATCTAGTTTTAGATAGATGGTATACTGCTCAAGACGGCAATCTATGGTTAAGTTTTCCTTCTTCAGAGCGCAATAAGATTACCGAAGACGACTTCTTAATATTAAAAAAGAAAAATGGTGTCAATGTAGACGTACAAGGTACTAATAAGTATAAGGTTATAGCTATAGAAGAAGACGCTCCTGATTTTGTAAAAAGCTCAAGAGTGCAAATAGGATCGAGATATGTAGTTATTAATGATGGTGGTTTTATAGGTACGTCAGAGGGTGGCTACCCTATTGAAGGTAATAACTTTTTCACTATGGCTACGGCTCAAGTTACCAGTGAACTTGGTGTAGACTGGGATAGTAATGCGGTGGCTGGCTTTTCTGTTAGATTTAAAGGTAGTGGTAATAGATCAAAGTTTTATGAAGTTTCCAAAACTTCAATGTCAGGTGATATGACGACGTTTCAGCTGAAAGGTTTATTTGGTCCTGATATAGGTTTTGCCACAGCTAATACAGGCACTTTTGATAATCATATATATGCATTAACAGTAGAGTTTTATGAAGTTGAAATAGAAAACCTCCCTGAATTTGACGGTAGATTCTTTATTAAAGTAAAAAGAGACACTGAGATAGAGCAGTATATAATACCTTTAGGAACAGAGGTATTTGTGACAAACACTTGGCCTGTAGCTTATATAAACAACAACGGTTATAAACACCAAGTTAAAGGTCAGCAAATGCCTGACGAGCCCAAGCAGATAAACTTTTTCTCTGCGGATAATCCTTTAACTGATGATTGGGATGGTGATTGGTTAAACTATATTATTGGACCTAAAATCCCCTACTATTTTGAGCAAAAGTTACACCATCACCCAACTGAGCACCAGTACCATAGAAATCATAATGGCGATGGTGGCACTGGTTCCACTGATCAAAGCGCTTATGTATTTGGTGGTGGGGACCTCGCTGGTGTTTTCACTGATCCAGCAGGTGCAAATGGTAGTGCTTTTTGGAATGGCGATCCAATAAGGCACATAAGCGATGACTCAAACTGGACTTGGTTTGATAACCCAGACAACAGTATTGGTTATGGCGTAGATGGCGAAGAGCAACCAGAAGGTACAGCCCATATAACTGGCCAACAGTTTTGGAAAGAATTTTCTAAGAAGCACCAGTTTTTTATAGACGGTGCAACAGCTGGTAGTTGGACATCTTGGATACCAAATAAAGGAGCGGGGAGTAATAGTGTTTTTGAAAACACATATAACAACAACAAAGAATTGGCTGCGGATTGGTATAGTGAAGATGCCCCTTATCATTTTGGTGATTCAGTGTCTATGTATAACCACTCAAGCGAAACAGGCTACAACGCTGATGGAACTGTTGATCCGTACATGGTTGGTCAAGAAACGGACGACTCAGCGCGTAATCACTGGACTGTATATAACCCAGACGGTCAACAAGCGTACTCCCTCCAGTTTGGCGATGATGATTATGTATCTCCCCAAGACGCTAACTATCCTGGTCCCCTTATCAACTTCCGTGCACCTTGGGATATGAGGAGTGAGTGGGCGTGGACACTACCTGATGAAACTTTGTACGAAAACTTTCAAATAGTCCCAACAACGGTCACGGAAAGTGGGTTCACTGCGGCTAATATGAAAGCACAAAAAGGTTTACCTAGTAGAGCTATAAGAGACGCTTTTTTTTATGAAAACGGGGTTGGTTATGAAGCTAGCTACATGGATATATCTTGGACCACTATGGGGGCAGGGCAGTATGATGATAATCTTACTGGCATGGCAGCCCTACCCGACTCTAGTGTAGGTCAAGTGGTTAGTGAAGTTGGTGCGGAAGCAGCTCCAGATGGAGAACCAAGCTACAACTCTGCTAAACTTTTTATTGAAAAACTTGTAGAGCCTGGTACTAGATGGAGATTTCAAAATGACCCTGACAAAGTCATATATACAACTAAAGACTATTCTAATACAGACGAAGGGTATAATAACTCAGAATTCTGGAAAACAGGTACAAATAAGTATCTTGGGGCTTTTGGTATTAGGAATTTTCTTTCAGATAAATGGGAGGGTGATGGTGAATACTTTCCAACCGAAACTGAATTAGCAAGTGCAAATAACGACATCTATTTGTTTTCTAACTATAAAATGTTTAGGAGTTATAATATGAGACAAAGATGGTCGTTAGTTACAGTACCTAGAATCGGTAGCGGACCTAATGGTTATAACCCTATGTTTGGAACACTACCACCTACCGAAGGTGGCCCAAGCTACTCAGACCCTAAATACGTAAGGGCATTACATCATGATGGATCAGACAACGATGTTATAGAGATACTTGATGTGTTTAATAGTGATGGTAGTAACTTTACACCTTCAGGTGCTGTTTTTGAAACACAACCTAGAGAGAGTGTTGATTTAGATATATACTACCAGGCAAGTGGATTAATACCAATACATCTTACAGATAAAACAAATGAAGAGTTTATACCAGTTGGGTCTACATTTACTTTAGGTAGTAGAGCAGAGAATACTGGTGGTAAAGTTCATACAGTAACTAGTTGGTCACATTCTGACACAATGCTCTTTACACCAAATTGGCAAGAGAGCGTTGAAAGCTCTCAAGCACACAACGGTATTCCAAATGGTACAGTTATAACTTTCAATACGCATAATTACAATAGCGTTACCGCAGTACTTAACTCAAATTTATTTCCGGCTATCACTGAAGGGAATATCTCAACTCCCGTAGGAACACTAACTATACATGGTAAAAAAACAACATTTCCAGGAAATATTTATGATCCTAAAGCTTTAATAAGCCAAACGCACACGTTAGGATGGAATAATTGCTGGGGATTTGGCAATGGTGTAGAATCAGATAGAATAAGGGATGATTATAACGCGCCACAAATGGATAACGGTGTTAAAGCGTCCTCAACAATAGCTGAGCAGGTAAAAGAAGAGAGAAGAAAGCATGGTTTAATATGGTCGGGTATATATAACTCTACAGCTGGTGTTAACGAAACTAACCAGTTTATAGCGGGTGAAAAAATAACTAAGGATTTAAACCCAATACACGGTAGTATACAGGCATTACATAATCGTGATACTCAGTTAATTATGTTTTGTGAGGACAAAATATTAAGAGCTGTAACTAATAAAGATGCATTATACAACGCAGATGGTAAACCTCAATTAATATCTAGTAATACAGTGGTAGGTGACGCAACGCCTTATCAGGGAGACTTTGGGATATCTACAAACCCTGAATCACTTGTAGTGACGCCGTATGAAATATACTTCACCGATGCCGTGCGTGGTCACGTGTTGCGATTAACAACCGAGGGTATAGTATCTATATCTGATAAAGGTATGAAAGATCACTTTGGAGATGCTTTCTCTAGTAAAGTGTGGAGGTCATTAGGTACACATGACGCACTTAGAAAAGAATATAACTTAAGTATACTTACTAAAACGCACCCTAGCGAAATACCATACACAGGTACAACGATATCTTACAGTGAGCTATCTAAAGGGTGGTGTAGCTTTAAGTCATTTATACCACAACACGGTATAAGTATAAATAACGGGTATTACACTTTTTATAACGGTCACATATGGGAGCACCACTCAAATCCCTTATATAACTATTTTTACGACGAACAGTTTACCTCAGACATCACACTAATATTCAATGATAAACCCGCTACAGTTAAAAGCTTTGGTAGCATAAGCTACGAAGGGTCTCAAGCTAAAATATCTGCATTTACCGCGACCGACTCAGTTAACATGCTAAGTGGCGTGTGGGATGTGGGCGACGGAATAGTTTCAACAGATAATGTTGAAGATGGCGAGTTCTTTAATCTTACTGAGGCAAAAGGTTGGCAAGTGGATAGTATAATAACTGATCAACAATCTTGTAGCGATATAGAGTTTAAAGAAAAAGAGGGTAAGTGGTTTGGATACCCAAGTGGCGATACTACTTCATTGTTAAATCTAGATGAAAAAGAGTTCACTGTACAAGGATTAGGTATGGCATCTTTTGTTCATGATACACCTTCACTTGGTGAAACGGTAACTATAAAAATAGAGAATAAACTAGCGCTTGGTTATACTGGTGATGATGCAACACTAGATGATGGAGGAGTATGGGATTCAATAGCGGATTAATAATATAATATGGCAAGATTTACTGCAACATCAACAGACAACTCGGTACAGCTAAGCGGTGGTGTGCCGACTACGGAAAGAGAATACACACTCCTGCTTGAACCTAGTGAAGGTTACCACATTAAAGCTAGTAACTTTAAAATTGGGAATGGCATAGAAGAAGTGCCTGGAAGCGCTATATGGACTAGGCTAGGCAGTGCAGGGTCTGGATTTGAATACAACGCAGACGCAGGTATAGAAAAGGTAAGGTTTGTGGATCTGGGTGATGTTGATAGTGTTGATAACACTGTTAACGCTATAATTACCCTGAATGCCTTTACACCAACCGTGACAAAAACTTTGTTTGTAGATATAGACGAGAACGATGAAAATCCTATAGAAGAGATAGACGAAACCGTTTATAGATCCCTTGAATTCAGTGTATTTGTAAAACGCTCTACCGCTACATGGGACGAGTCAAATATTGCTACTTACTCGAGCGCTATTAATGGCATTTCATCTGGTAGCCCAACCGTAACTGTTGATCCTACAACTGGCCTCACCCACCGAAAGTATGGGACAATGACACTAATAAACCAAGTGCCTGCAAGTAGCCCTGGATTGCTTCACGCAACTCATTTTGTAAGGTCAGCTATAACTGGCTTTGAAAGTCCTATAAGTGAAGGTTTCCCCGCGGGTTCAACTTCAGATAGTTACTACTCGGTAAAGTTGTTTGGCGGAAGTCCCGGTCTTGAATATAACGATCCTAATCAAGATCTAAGTTTCCCAATGGTAAAACAGGGCGTTGGTCCAGTGTGGGTTGGTACAATTCAATTAGATATAAATGCTACATGGAATTCTGGTACCGGTACACAGGGGCAGTGGGGCGATATTTTTGCGGCAAATGGCGTGGACTTTGAACCACCATATGCGCTAGATGAGATAGATGGAATAGATCCTTTTAATAAAGAAGCTAAAGTGGGCGGCGTTATAAATCTAAATGAAGAGATGTCGCCTGGTGGCACTAATAATGGAAGCGGTATTTTTATCACGGTTGCTCAATCAGCAGATGCAAGTTTGTTCCAAGGTGCTTTTTCATGGGAAAGCGTTAGGGCTCAGTTTACAGGCGAAACTTACGGCTATGAGCTTCTTGGACCTTACACTGTTGCTCCATTCGGTCCGAGTAACCCTTTAGAGCACTATAACAATCTTAGAAGAGAATTTAGGATATACTATAACCCACCTGGAGATTACACTTTAGACTTAGAATATGCCACCAGCGATTTCGTAACTGGTTCAACTTACACCCGAAACTTTGGTTTGTCATGGATTCAACCGTTTAATGTTGGTGTAAATCCAAATTGGCCTTCAGGACCTGTAGGAATGCCTCCACCGTTTCAAATTACAAAATGCGAATATCCACCTACCGTGCCTCATACAGGTGGTTCTAAAACATTAAAAGTTTTTGGAAATCCAGGGACGCCATACTCTATATCCGTACAGAAGAAAGCTAGTACAACATCAGATATAACAGCTGGATCAAATGGGTATTACAATTTTAAGACTAGGACCTTCCAAACAGCTGAGACCTCAGCGATAACTATTGTTAAACCTAGCGGATTTACCTCGCATGAGGTTTTATTCCCTACATCTACAAGTCAAGTTAGATACGACGTCACTCTGTCTGGGCTAGTTGATGGTGTACATAGTACACTGGATGCGTCAGTCCCAACGGCCGCAGGGCAAGCTAAAATAAGGCAATTTGGTACAAAAACTTTAACTATCAAGCCTATAACATACGTTCCCGGTAATTTTGGCAGTATGCCAGCTAATATAGAGATAACTAAGCGCGTCAGATTCCGTGGGGATGGATATACTGCTGCACCTATAAAAGAAGTTAAAACCACAGGTGGTAATGGGGGAGTATCTAGCACACGTATAAAACTAGACAACGTTAAAGACTCCTTAAATATACATGCTGGTATGTATGCAATCGGGTATGGTGTAGCGCACTTAGCCACTGTTATATCTTCAAATAAGGATGAGATTATTCTTAGCTTAGCGTCTGCTGTTGCCGACGGAACAGATCTAACGTTTATAAGTGACAATGGCAGCGTATCACCATTTAAGTTTATAGTCGTGCAAAATGCAGGTGAGGATGCACTGTCTGTTACAGGCCCAGGTGCAAGCAAGGGCGTGGAGGATATATTAAGAACACGTGTAGGTGGTCTTGATAGGGTTTCTGCCACAATAAACGGGGGCACTACATCCGCAACTCACACCCTAGATACAACTAAAGGTATAGTACCGGGTATGGTTGTAACAGGGGAAGAGGTGAGTGTGCACGCTGGAAGAATACTAAAAGTTGAGAGCATAACAAATGGTACGGTTATAGTTTTAAATCAGATTCAAACATTTACAGATAACGCTGTGTTAGAGTTTAATAACAAAAACACCACAAGCCCAACTAAAGTTCATAGTGTGCAAGTGAATGAAGTAGGGTCGCCTGCTGCCATACATATAACAGGCTATGTACAATCAGACTCTATAGCACAGGATGCCGAAGTTAGAATACTTCTTGACGACATAATTACAACAGCATAATAATATAATATGGCATACTCAATAACATTAACATTTTCAGCACCATTAAATGAATCTTGCCAGGTTGGTGACACAGCTTATTATATAGACCCTGAGACATCTGGTGGGTTTAGCACTGATGACGGTACTGGTCCAAAATTAATAGGGCAAATTAGACAGATTGACAATGCAAATAGCAGTGCTCCTACTATGATTTGTGATACAATTCTAGCGGGATCTTTTAACGGAGCTAACAAATTCATACTATTTAGTAAAGATAATAAAGCTAACCTTAGCTCTGTATTAGGTTATTATGCCGAGGTTAAGTTATCAAACAACTCTAGTGTTGCTTCTGAAATGTTTAGCGTAGGTCTTGATATGTTTGAGAGTAGTGGTGAGAGTCGTGGGTAAAAAAGTGGCTATAAGTGTAACTATACTAGTATAATTCAATTAAATTAAATGACTAATAGTGCTTTGTTAAATAAAGATAAGTCTGAGTTAGCTGTAGATTTTAAATCTGCTGTTACAGAGCTAGAGTACAATTTAAAAAGCATAGCCAATGGGGATACTATAGTTGCTGGGACAGAGGGTAAACCTATAGTTTCAGACAGTACACTAGTACCTATAAGGCACTTTTTTATGGATGGAGTTTATGTAAGAGAGATGACTATGTATAAAGACACCGTAGTCATAGGTGCTATACATAAACACCTACACATGTGCTTCTTACTAACTGGTAAGATAACCGTTACAAATGAGGAGGGGACTATAGATCATATAGCCCCTTGTTTTATTGTCTCTACACCTGGAATTAAAAGAGTACTATATGCTCATGAGGATTCTATATGGTACAACACGCATAAAAATCCTAGCAACACAGAGGATGTTGGAGAACTGGAGAAAGATATAGTAGCTATAAGTTATAAGGAATATGAAGAATATATTAAAAATAAATAAACTATGAGTTTTATAGTAGCCGCATCAGCTTTAGTTTCCACTGGATTAGGTGTATATCAAGCTATACAAGGTCAAGAAGCAGCTGGTATTGCTGCTGAAGAAGCACGTAAAGCTCGAGAAGAACTGATGGCACAAAGAGAGAGGTTTGCTGAATTAGATACTAGCAATCCATTTCTAGGTCTGCAGAACATGTACGATGGTATGGACAACAAAATGGATGGTCTAAGGGTAAACACTGAGCAAGCGGAATTTGAGAAACAACAAGCTATGCAGGGTCAAGCCAACATATTGGGGCAACTGCGTCAAGGCGCTGGTGCATCAGGTATAGCAGCTCTAGCGCAGAGTTTAGCTAACGAAGGCTCTTTACAAGCGCAAAGATCATCTGCATCTATAGGTGCTCAAGAAGCTAAGAATCAACAACTCGAAGCAAGTGAGGCAAGTAGAATACAAGATTTACAGCTTGGCGAAGATTCAAGAATACAAGGTTTAGAAAGAAAAGGTGACTTAATGAGTAGAAACATGCAGTTTGGAATGCTGCAGTCTCAGATGGGTATGACAGCAGGCGATGTATCAAATGCAAATGCAAATTTAAACACAGCAAATCAGCAGATGTGGTCTGGTATAGGTATGGCTGCTGGTGGAGTTGGAGACTTTGCGGTACAAGCTGGTACATGGGATTTCGGTAGGGGTGATAAAACAACAGATGTAACAAATACAAATCAACCTCAATCACTAAGTGACATGAAAGATGCATCAGGATATTCACACTTAACAGACGCACAATATATGGAGTTAGTGAGAAAAATGGGTGGCGACGCTAGTGGTGGCAACGCTAGTGGTGGTGGGATTAATCTTGGTGGAGATGGTACATTTATATCATAAAATTTAAGCGATTATGGCATCAGAAACAGAAGGAACAGGTAGCGGATCAGTAAGTTATAGAATAGGGGCGGGTGTACGCGGCGCTATTAAAGAAGCCGGAGCCGGTGGGAGTCAGGAGTACAATCAAGCTATGCAAAACGCCACAGCGGCGCAAGGTATAGCGGGTGCTATTGACGTTGTATCAGGTAAAATAGGGGATAGAAGAAAAGAAAAGGAAGAGGCTACAGAAGCTTGGGATGCAGGGTTTGATGCTATGGGTGATAAGGGTTCATGGGCATCAGGAGAACTGTTTGATCAGTTTAATGACATAGAGACAGGATATAGAGACGAATACGTAGAAGCTGTAAGGAAGAACGATAAGAAGGCTCAGAAACGGCTACTAAAAGACCAAGCTTCTCGATCTTCAGGTTTGCAAGGGTGGAAGAAAACTATGGAAACCGCTAAGCAAATTAACGATGGTGTTGGTTGGAGTAACGCTATGAAGGGTGATACCCCTGAAGCAAAAGAAAATCAACATATAATGCTAGCTCTAAGTAAACTAGATGGTGAAACTGCCAAAGCTAGATTTACCGAAGATCAAGGTATGGTGTTTGATATAAAAATGCCAAATGGTAGCACTAGAACTATGACTAGGCGCGAAGCGGATGAAATGATAACTAATGGTATAAAGCCAGTGAAGATGCACTTAGAGTACCTGAATGGTTTGGTTGGGTACGAAAAGAAAGGAGCAGAGGGCGAGCCATTTAATTATGCGGTTAGAAGAGGTCAAAATATTTTAAACATACAAGACGATCAGATATCTGGTTTGATGACTGAGGATATTGGTGGTGGTGGTAGTTTCTCGGATCACATAAAAACTCATCCTGAGATGATTAAAGCGTTTGAGGGGTTTGAATATACAACTCAAGTTAAATCTACTGATAATTCTGAAATGGTTTCGGTTACCGACGCAAAATCACCGGGTGGTGAAAATATTATGCCTGAAGAAATTAAAAACTTTAACAAGAATGATTTGTCATTGATAATAGAGGCTATGCAGAAAGATACGGATTTGGCGAAAGGTTATTTAGCTGATTGGAAAACCACTCAAGAACAAACAGCACACAGTAGAGGTGCAAGAACAGTGCAGGCTGAAAGCAATAAAAGATTCTGGGAAAGTTTAGGTAAAGACGCTCAAGAAAAATACACAAACGAAAATTCTCTTGAGGATATTATGAAACTGTTTGGATTTGATATAACACTATAGAATGAACGAAGAGTTAGAGCAACAACTGAAAGAAATTCTTCTTCAGATGGTTGAACAAGGTGCTAGTGAGCAGGATGTAAGTTCTGCGGTACAAGTGTTCAAGCAAAAGAATGGTATTGTAGATAATACACCAGCCCCACCTCCCGCTCCACCTGCCGGTACGCAGCCTGAGCAGCCGGAAGTTGAGGCTAAACCGTATAACCCTTCAGACTCGGCTGTGGATGCTGATTATTGGGATCCTACCAAAGCTGGGGGCTATGGTAAACTTCTTGCTGACAATGGGTTTACTAGAGATGATATTGCTGTTGATGAAAACGGGCAATATACTATAGGTGGTCAAACCGAAATTATGGCTACTGGAGCTTGGAGGATGGCAAACATGGGGATGCCAGTCAAGGAAGGTGTTAACTATGGTGCGGGAAGTACATTGCTAGTTAATGATATGATCGGTGAAGGCTCATACACATCAGCCACCTCGTCAGATGGCAAGGGAATGTTAGCCGTGTGGAATAAAGAGGAGAAACTCAAGAAAGTTATATCAAAGCAACAACAGAAACACGACGAGGACCCTACTAAAGCCAAGCAGCAAGATATTAATAGCTATTGGGAGGAAAGCGAATTCAATAAAACTGATTACAATATATACGAAAATGGTGATATCGCTTATAATGGCCAAATTGTTGCAGGGCCTAACGGAGATGTATATTCAAAGGAGCATAAGGAATCAATTAAGGTTATAAATAGTCAGGTTGAAGTAGACGAAGCAAACTTAATTAAAGATAAAGTATTAGGCAGAAAAAAAATGCCTAAGATTACTAAGGAATTAATTGATAAAGACGACTCCGATGCTATAGATGATTTAAACACATCATGGTCACAATATGGATTTACTTTCAGAAATCCATCATATACTTCAGAAACTATAGAGGTTACATCTAATGTTGATCTTGATGGTGATGGAGTAAAAGACAAAAAAACATTCGCTTTTGAATATCACAATAAGGATGCACATGAGCAAATGGATAAGTGGATGCGTGACCGTGCTGTAGACGCTGGCTCAATGCTTGACGCACACCTTGAAAGTGTTGGTATTACAAAGGACGAGAGAGATGGGTTTAATGCTAACAATACCGAAACATACAACAGGTCTATAGCTCCTGTAACAGGAGAAGACGGAAGTCAAGTTGATCCCCCTCAGGTTGGTAGCTGGCAGTATGAAAATGAATTCCTGCCTCGCCTTAGAGTGAATGGCATGGACACGCAGTTTGAAACAGCTATGAGAATGGTTGCTGAAGAAAACTTTGTAAATAATCTAAAACACGAAGACGGTACCCCTTATACGGAGGAGGAGAAGCAAAATTACAAAATAACCAAACAAGATAGAGACTTCTTAGCATACCCAAGTGTTGATGATCCTAGAGTAAAGGAGCTTACTATCGGGCTGATGAACAATAGCTCTGAAGCTGGCTCAATGAGAGAGCGTATAGCCGAAAGTATTGAGAACATGGATGGCGGTTGGTTTGCTATGTCTGATCCACAAAAACTACTAGAAGAAAGGGCAAAGGAAAGATATCATGAATTAAAAGATGATCAAAAGCAAACTCTACAACAAGCCAAGCAGGTTAATGATAGGTATACTGCTAATCTAACACAACTTAAAGAGGTTACTAGTCAACTTAATGACTTTGACTTTAAGGGTAAGATGGATAAACTTAAGGGCGATGGTTTTAAATCACAAGAAGAAGCAGACGCAGCCCAGGCTAAAGCCGATGCCTTCCACGCAGAATATAAAGATTTATATAGCAAATACGAAGACTTAAGTAATAACCACAAAACTCTATTTAATCTAAGTAACGAGCTAGGAACAGAGATACAGGAGCTTGGATTAAACGCGTCTGATTTAGACATATATAGAGAGTTTGTGGGGGATAACCATCAGTTAGGCACCCAAATGGGCCTAGCTTTAGGTAACGCAGCTATAGATTTAGTTCAAGGTGTAGTGGGTGCGGTGGAAATGGTTTACGACGCTGCGGATGAAGGCGTAAATTATCTAGCTGAAACTATCTCTGGTGACCCTGTAACTCAGGCATACCTTAGAACTGTAGGGAAATTAGGTTTCAATATGATTCCAGGTAGTGGGGGTTTTAATAGACTTTCTACCGCGTCGGAAGGAGAGAAACTCAGCCTGTTAGATAAGCTCAATGCAGCTATAGATGGAAGACAAGCTCAATGGTCAGAGGGAGTACAAGGGCCTCAAGAATTTGGTAGTATAAACAGCGCAGCTGATTTTGGTGAATGGTTTGGTGTTATGCTTGCTGGGCAAGTGCCTAATTTAGCTCTCATGGCCTCAACAGGTGGTGCATCACTGTACGTAATGGGTGCTAGCTCTGCTGGCGCAAAGTACGGTAGATTAAAAGAGCAAGATAAGCTATACCGAGAGTCAGGTGGGTTATATGGAATATCGCATTCTTTTCCGGAGATGTTTATCAATGCTAGTTTAACTGGAGTTGCTGAGGCGTTATCTGAGAAGATAACTCTTGGGCAAATGGGTGCTGCAAAGAAAACATTTCTGGAGATCTTTGAAGACGTAGGTGTAAGAGGTGGTGTTAGACAGTATATATCAAAGGTCATGTTTGATCCTAAAAACCTAAGGGCATTTGGTAAAGACTTACTGGAAGAGGGTGGATCTGAGGCGGTCGCCACTATAGCTGAAAACTTCTTGGATATTTCTTCTGGAGATACAAGTGTAGGTTTATTCGACGGCGTACCAGAGTCATTTGCTAGTGGCGTGGCAATTAGTGGTAGCATGAAGTCACCGCAACTATTTAAACATGCTGTGTCTGCTTTCCGCTCTAGAGATGCTTTATCTGTTAGAGATGTAAACTTCGCTAAAATAGAGAAATTACAAGACCAATTACTTGATCCTAATATAACAAAAGAGGTTGAAAGTCGCTTAACAGATCAGATTGCTGAGCTCGTACTAGAGACAACTGAAATATTAGAGACAGATATTAAGAGAATTGATCTACTTACTAATGACGATAAGAAAAATCTATTTACTGTAGAGTCTGACAACAGAAAGCTAACAAAGGCATTCCGCGAAGTAGAGGCTGATGAATCGTTAAGTGAAGATGAAAAACAACTTCAATACAACGCTATAAACGAGAAATATGCTAAGAACCAAGCTGTTAAACAGGAGATACTAGATAAATGGCCTCCTAATGTAGCTAATGAGTCATACGCTAAAGATGTTGAGGGTGCAAAAACCTACGCAAAAGCGATTGAAAAAGCTTCAGATGGAAAAGTTAAAGTTAATATCACTGAGGGTACTTCTGATGATTTCGATAAGTTTCTAGACACAACAGCTCGTAGAAAAGAATGGAGAGAAAGCGCTAAAAAAGAGATTGATAGACTAGATGCTATCACTACAAGCGAGGAATCTACACCAGCTGAAAAAGCCGCCGCTGAAGAAGCTGCCAATAAGCTTTCAGATCTGCTATCTAATCAACCTAGTGAGAAGTTTGAGTTCGGAGTGCATGTACCTATATTTGGTAAAGACGGTAAGGTTACGGGGCATGAAGTATTCATTAACTCTGAGACAACAAATGCGAATGGAGTATACACAACCGCAGCGCATGAGTTTGTACATACTGTTCTATATAACACTATTAAGAACGATTCAACGGTTAGTAATGCACTAAGTGAAGCTTTAATGAGCGAAGTTGAGGCGTCAGGGGTAAAGTTTGACAGAGCTGCGTTTAACGAACGCATAGGACAATATCCACCAGGAAAGCAGGGTGAGGAGACGTTAACTATATTAACAGAAATGCTGCTTGATAATGAGTTAAATTTTAATGACGGGTTCTGGGTTAAACTAGGTGACATAATTAGGCAGGCAATAACTAGAGCTGGTTTAGGAGGAAACGTAAAGTTTGACAGCGGAACCGACGTTAAAAACTTCCTAAAAGACTACGCTAAGTCAATTGATAAAAACTACGCCGATAGACGTATTGTTAAAATGGCTGTTGAGGGAGCCAAAGGTAAGTTACTTGACAAAAAAGGTGATAAAAGTAAAAAAAGTGTTGCACCTGACTACATTAATAACAAGATTAATGAAGCTAACTTTTCTAAGACTGTTAAAAACGCCTTAGATTCAGATCCAGATCTTGCATCGGAGTTTGATAAATACCTAATAAAGCGAGATGGTAGTAGGATAACAACTAAAGACGAGTTTGTACAAAACCCAAGGGAGTTTGG
>TARA_R110002050_G_scaffold11068_1_pt1 | contig 21169 bp, 21 predicted proteins | sample TARA_R110002050 | Tara Oceans TARA_R110002050 (sample SAMEA4396988) | marine metagenome | biome: Polar Biome; feature: [DCM] deep chlorophyll maximum layer (ENVO:01000326); material: water (ENVO:00002006), including particulate matter (ENVO:01000060) such as... | depth 25 m
CTATAACTCGCTGCTTTCTGGTCTAAACTTTCCAGTCCACCTTACCTCCTGGACCAGATTTCTTCATTGCCCCAGCAGATCGCCATGCGTCTAATTTGCCTAAAATATTTTGGCCATAGCTTGCAATACGCTCTTTTGCGCTTTGTCCTCAGACTTAAAAATAGTTTTTAGGTATTATCCTCTTTCTGATTTTATGAACTCTATGAATTTTGTTGTTATATATTTTTTAAAATCAAGACGTTTGTTTTTTGTTCTGTATGTGGTAATTTATTACTATAAATGGACTATTGTAAGATCCGATTTTTAGATGATTTTTACAGGGAAAATTATTTTTGATGCTTAGGTAAATTAGGTGCGCTGTGCTTTTGAATTTTATTTTTCCTAAAATACGTCTTTCAAATCTTATCCTACGATAAGCCCTATAAAGTGTTAGTAAATTATGGCTATAGATAACTATTTACCAATATTATTGTTTATTGCAATTGCAACAGGGCTGGCATGTACTATGTTAGCCGTGTCTTGGCTGCGTGGAAAACGAAATCCCTATGACAATAAAAATGCCCCCTATGAATGTGGATTTGACCCCGTAACAAAAGAACCTGGGAAATTTGATATCCGGTTTTATTTGGTTGGTATTTTATTTGTAATTTTTGATGTGGAAATTGCTTTCTTGTTTCCTTGGGCCGTCAGCCTTGGTAAAATTGGGGCCGCGGGTTTCTTTTCCATGGTTTTGTTCTTGGCCATTTTAACCTTTGGATTTATCTATGAATGGATGAAAGGGGCGTTGGATTGGGAATAATACCTTTTTTCATAAATAAATTAACATTCTTTTCTTTGTTCTTTTGGACAACCTCTGCGCTTGAAAAAGCCTGGCATCGGTCCACTATGTGCGGTTTTTTAAGATTGACCTTGCCACAAAATACCAATGCCCAAAAGGTCAATTGTTTATGAGAAATGGTATAATGAATAAAACAATAAAAAAAGATTTCAACGAAATGTCCCAAGACCAGCTTATGCAGCGAGTTGTTGAGGGGGTGACTGATCAAGGATTTGTTGTCACACAACTGGATAAATTGGCAGGGTGGGCGCAAGGTGGATCGTTATGGCCGATGACTTTTGGCTTGGCTTGTTGTGCTGTGGAAATGATGCATACTGCCGCCAGTCGATTTGACTTGGATCGATTTGGAACTGTGTTCCGTCCCAGCCCGCGTCAATCAGATGTTATGATTGTTGCTGGAACCTTAACCAATAAAATGGCCCCTGCCTTGCGCCGTGTCTATGACCAAATGGCGGAACCCAGATATGTAATTTCCATGGGATCTTGCGCGAACGGTGGGGGATATTACCATTATTCTTACTCTGTTGTGCGCGGGGTTGATCGTATTGTTCCTGTGGATGTGTACGTTCCAGGATGCCCCCCAACCGCAGAAGCTTTGTTATATGGAATTTTATTACTGCAACGTAAAATTAAGGGGACCAATACAATTTACCGAAAGGCAAAGAAATAAATGGGGGAAGACCTGAAAAAATTTGCCAATTACATTGCCCGAAATCTTCCCAAAACTGTGGATGACAGTTCCATTCATTATGGTGAGTTGACGCTGTATACCCATCCTGATCGACTGGAACGTTTGGCGCAATTCTTGCGGGATAATGACAGGTGCCTTTTTAAGGTTTTATTGGATATTTGTGGGGTTGATTATCCGCATAAACAAAAACGATTTGAAGTGGTCTATCATTTCTTAAGTCTGGAAAATAATCATCGAATTCGGATTGTTGTTCCTGTGGATGAGGGGGAAGCTGTTCCAACCTTAGTCAATGTTTTCAGATCTGCTGGATGGTGGGAACGGGAAGCGTGGGACATGTATGGCATTCCGTTTGAAGGTCATCCAGATTTACGCCGAATTTTGACAGATTATGATTTTCATGGCCATCCTTTGCGGAAAGATTTCCCCTTAACAGGCTATACCGAAGTGGCTTATGATGAAAATGAACGACGGGTGGTTAAGCAACCTGTTTCACTGCAACAAGATTTCAGGGATTTTGATTTTGAAAGTCCCTGGATGGGTGTGAAAGAATTATTGCCAGGGGATGAAAAAGCTTTGAATCAAGAACCAGAAACAGAAAAAGAAGATGGCAAAGTACAAGACTGAAGCAAAAGAAGTTAATAACTATACACTTAATTTTGGACCACAACATCCGGCGGCCCACGGTGTATTGCGCTTGCTTTTGGAAATGGATGGCGAAGTTGTTGAGCGTGCGGACCCCCACATTGGCTTGTTGCATCGGGGAACCGAAAAATTGATAGAGCATAAAACATATCTGCAGGCTGTTCCTTATTTTGATCGCCTGGATTATGTTTCCCCCATGTGTCAAGAACATGCCTTTGCCTTGACTGTGGAAAAATTGATGGGCATTCAGGCACCTGAACGTGCCCAATTTATTCGGGTTCTGTTTTCTGAAATCACGCGATTATTGAATCATTTATTGAATATCACAACGATGGCCTTGGATGTTGGCGCCATGACACCCTTGTTGTGGGGATTCGAAGAACGCGAAAAGTTGATGGGCTTTTATGAAAAAGTTTCAGGGGCCAGAATGCATGCCAATTACTTTCGCCCCGGCGGTGTTGCGCAAGACATGCCCCACAAGCTGGCAGATGAAATTTATCAATTTATAACAAACTTTCCCAAAGTTGTTGATGATATCGAAGATTTATTAACGGAAAATAGAATATTTAAACAGCGGACTGTTGATATTGGGATTATCAATACGGATGATGCCATGAACTGGGGATTCACCGGGCCTTTGTTGCGGGCAACGGGATGTCCTTGGGACCTACGTCGTTCACAGCCTTATGATGTGTATGATAAAATGGAATTTAAAATCCCCGTTGGAAAAAAAGGGGATTGTTATGATCGTTACCTTGTGCGTATGGCCGAAATGCGGGAAAGCGTAAAAATTATTATGCAAGCCTTGGATCAAATGCCAAAGGGACCGATTAAAACAGATAATCGAAAAGTTAGCCCCCCCCCAAGAAGTGAAATGAAAGAATCAATGGAATCAATGATTCATCACTTTAAGTTGTATACAGAGGGATATCACGTGCCAGAAGGGCAAACTTATTGCGCAGTAGAAGCCCCAAAAGGGGAATTTGGTGTTTTCTTGGTTTCCGATGGCAGTAATAAACCTTACCGTTGTAAAATTCGGGCGCCGGGATTTGCTGCTATGCAAGCCCTAGAGTTTTTAGTCAAAGGCCATATGTTGGCAGATGTTTCAGCTGTTATTGGATCGCTGGATATTGTATTTGGGGAGGTGGATCGATGACACAATCATCAAAGTACAACAGTGTTCAGCGGAAAAAATTTTATTTCTCCCAACCCTTAATGGACAAGGCAAAAAAGATTATCGCCCAATATCCAGAGGGACGGGAACGCAGTGCCATTTTACCTTTGCTTGAAATGGCGCAACGCCACAATGGGGGATGGTTATCGCCTGATGCCTTAGAATACGTCGGGGATATGTTAAGCCTGCCGATTACACGGGTTTGGGAAATTGCAACGTTTTATACAATGTTTAATACACAGCCTGTTGGAAAATTTCATATTCAGGTTTGTGGAACGCCCCCTTGTTATTTATGTGGATCGAAAGAAGTCAAACGGGCCTGCCAAAAATGGTTGGGTATTAAGGTGGGCGAAACCACTGATGACAAGATGTTCACACTGACAGAAGTTGAATGTTTGGGGGCCTGTGCCAATGCGCCAGTTGTTCAAATTAATGATGACTATTTTGAAGATTTAAATGCAGAATCCATAGAAAAAATCTTGCAAGACCTGGCAGATGGAAAGAAAATTGAATCAGGATCCATGACGGGACGGACAGGGTCAGCGCCCCTAAATACAAAAATAAGGAAAAAGGATGCTTAAGGATCAAGACATTCCTTCCCAGGGTTGTCATCCCGGGCTTGACCCGGGATCCAGGAACACCGTGGATGAAAAAAAATATTGGGCAGAATTTTTCTGGACCCCGCATCAAATGCGGGGCGACGAAGGGAAAGGTGTTTTAAAAAGTATGGGTTTTTTAGATACAGAATCTGGAAGGAAAAAGGATGCTTAAGGATAAAGACCGCATCTTTAAAAATTTATACGGCACGCTGGGGGCTGGGTTGAAAGACGCCCAAAAACGTGGTGATTGGGATGATACGAAAAAGTATGTTACCAAAGGTTCCAGCTGGATCATTGAAGAAATCAAAAAATCTGGACTACGCGGGCGCGGGGGGGCTGGATTTCCAACCGCAACCAAATGGGGATTTGTCCCCAAGCCAACAAAAGAAAAACCTGCTTACCTGGTCGTGAATGCAGATGAAAGTGAACCTGGAACCTGCAAGGACCGGGATATTTTAAGGCATGAACCCCACAAAGTATTGGAAGGGTCCGTTATCACGGCGTCTGTTATCGGGGCGCGGGTGGCATATATTTATATTCGTGGCGAATATTTTCATGAGGCAAATTGCCTACAGTCAGCCATTGACGAAGCGTATGATGCGGGGCTTTTAGGAAAAAATACCAAGACTGGGTGGGATATGGATATCTATATTCACCGCGGGGCAGGGGCCTATATCTGCGGAGAAGAAACCGCTTTGTTGGAAAGCTTGGAAGGATACAAGGGAATGCCGCGGTTAAAACCCCCATTTCCAGCTGTCGTGGGGTTGTATGGATGCCCTACCTTGGTCAACAATGTGGAAACACTTTCTGTTGTGCCTTCGATTTTAAGACGGGGGGCTGACTGGCATCGCAGTATCGGAACAGAACAAAGCGCAGGGCCCAAAATATTTTGTATTTCTGGGCATGTGAATACCCCCTGTAATGTGGAAGAATCCTTTGGTATCCCAATTAAAGAAATGATTGAAAAGCATGCTGGCGGTGTTCGGGGTGGTTGGGATAATTTACTGGCGATTATTCCAGGTGGATCAACAACGCCCGTTATCCCAAAGAATATTTGTGATAAAATTACCTTGGATTATGAATCCTTGATGAAGGCCCAATCGGGTTTGGGAACAGGCGCCATTATTGTAATTGACAAAAGTGCCGATATTTTAAAAGTGATTACCCGTATTGCCAAGTTTTATATGCATGAAAGTTGCGGCCAATGTACACCGTGTCGTGAAGGAACAGGTTGGATGTGGCGTGTTTTACAACGTATGTGCGTAGGCAATGCGACAGTGCCGGAAATTGATGAACTGTGGGAAGTGACCAAACAAATCGAAGGCCATACGATTTGTGCTTTTGGGGATGCGGCTGCTTGGCCCATTCAAGGGTTAATTCGTCACTTTAGACCCGAAATTGAAAAACGTATTAAAAAGTATAACGCCATTGCAACAGCATAAAAAAATGACAGAAGAAATTAAAAAAATACAGGTTATCATTGATGATAAGGAAATTGACGTTCCCGAAGGGGTAACTGTTCTGCAGGCTTGTGAAATTGCTGAACAAGAAATCCCTGTCTTTTGTTACCATTCAAAATTATCCATTGCCGGAAATTGCCGTATGTGTCTGGTTCAGGTGGAGGGAAAAAGAAACCCCATTGCCTCTTGTGCGATGCAAGCCAGTCATGGCATGAAAATTTCAACAAAATCTGAAATGGTGACAAAAGCCCGCAAAGGGAATTTGGAATTTTTATTAATTAATCATCCACTGGATTGTCCCGTCTGTGACCAGGGCGGGGAATGTGATTTACAAGATATTACCATGGCTTACGGTCCCTCTAGCAGTCGATTCAAAGATAACAAGCGGGCCGTGAAAAATAAGAATTTTGGCCCACTGATTAAAACAGAAATGACCCGCTGTATCCACTGTACCCGTTGTGTGCGTTTTGCCACGGAAGTTGCCGGGGCCGAAGAAGTTGGCGCCTTTGGACGTGGGGAAGATATGGAAATCAGTTCCTATCTTGAACAGGCCGTTACATCAGAATTATCGGGAAATATGATTGACCTGTGTCCTGTTGGGGCGTTGACATCAAAGCCTTATGCCTTTAAGGCACGATCGTGGGAATTAACCCCCACAAACAGTATTGATGTGATGGACGCTGTTGGGTCCAATATTCGGGTGGACAGCAAAAATAATGAAGTGATGCGGATTTTACCCATTGCGAATGAAGCCGTTAACGAAGAATGGTTGTCTGATAAAGCGCGTTTTTCTTATGACGGGTTACTTACCCAACGATTGGACCGCCCGTATATTCGTCAAGATGGAAAATTAAAAGCCGTTGAATGGCACGAAGCCTTTATTTTTGCAGCGAAAGAAATTAAAAAGCATAACGCTGATGAAGTTGCAGCGTTGTCAGGGGATTTGGCAGATGTGGAATCCCAATTCTGTTTAAAGGAATTGATGGATAAAATTGGATCTTTGCACCGTGATTGTCGCCAGGACGGGGCATTCCTTCCGATGGATGAGCGATGTGATTATCTGTTTAATACAACAATTGAAAGCATTGAACAGGCAGATCATTGCTTGATTGTGGGCAGTAACGTTCGCTTGGAAGCCCCCATTATCAATGCGCGTATTCGAAAATCAACCCTTCATCATGGGCTGAAAGTTGCATATGTGGGACCATCTGCTGACCTGACTTATAAAATAGAATCTTTGGGTGATAAATTATCCATTCTGAATAAAATTTTATCTGGTAGCCATGCTTATGCAAAGACATTAAAAGAAGCAAAAAATCCTATGATCATTATTGGGCAAGGGGCTTTGGCCAGTCCAGACGGGGAAGGGATTTATAAAACATGTCGGGCGATTGCAGATAAATATGGCTTTGTTCATGATGATTGGAATGGGTTTAATATTCTGCATACGGCCGCCGGTCGCGTGGGTGGTTTGGATATAGGCTTTGCCCCAGGGGAAAAGGGAAAAGACACACGTAAAATATTACAGGCAGCGGAACGTAATGAAATTAAAGTTATTTATTTGCTTGGGGCAGATGAAATTGACGAAGATGCGTTGAAAAATACATTTGTTATTTATCAAGGAAGCCATGGCGATAAAGCCGCACATATTGCAAGTGTGATTTTTCCAGCAGCGGCCTATACGGAAAAAGAGGCTTTGTACGTGAATACCGAAGGGCGTATTCAGCAAACAAGACGGGCTGTTTTCCCCCCAGGTGAGGCAAAAGAAGACTGGAAAATCATTCGGGCCTTGTCAGAAATTCTTCATAAGAAATTACCGTATGATACACGGAAAGATATTTTGTCAAAACTGGCCAAAACATACCCAGCTTATAAAGATTTCAGCAGGATTGAAAAAGGCCAATGGCACGAAATAAAAGCCATAGAAGTTCGCCGTGGCATGATGACATTGCCGATTAATAATTATTACCAAACGAACCCTATTGCAAGGGCTTCCGTTACCATGGCTAAATGCACAGTGGGGAAAAATGATTCTAAAAGTGAGGGGCGACAAGTTAGGAAAGATACTAAAGCAACAAAATACAGAACAGAAAAGTGATAGATAAGAAAAATATAATATGAACAAGATGATGAAAATATTAACAACCTTATGGCAAATGCCGGTTATTGCGACAGGGCTTAAGATTGTGCTGGCTTTGGTCGGGATTTTGTTATCTGTGGCCTATTTAACTTTGTTTGAACGCAAGGTAATCGCGGCGATGCAATTGCGCAAAGGCCCCAATGTTGTCGGCCCCTTTGGCTTGTTCCAGCCTTTGGCCGACGGTTTGAAATTAATGCACAAGGAAACCATTCTGCCAACCTTATCCCGCAAGGGAATGTTTTTATTGGCACCGATCATTACCTTTGTTTTAAGCCTGGTCGCATGGGCCGTTATCCCCGTTGATGCGGGAATGGTTTTTGCAGATATCAATGTTGGGATTTTGTATTTATTGGCCATTTCATCTTTGGGTGTTTACGGCATTATTATTGCCGGATGGGCCAGTAATTCAAAGTATGCTTTTATGGGGGCATTACGGTCTGCAGCGCAAATGATTTCTTATGAAATATCCATTGGCCTGGTAATTGTCAGCGTCTTAATATGTTCTGGGTCTTTGAATTTAACAGAAATTGTCTTGTCCCAACAAAAAATCTGGTTTGTGATTCCTTTGTTTCCCATGTTTGTCATTTTCTTAATTTCATCCCTGGCCGAAACAAATCGCGCTCCCTTTGATTTACCCGAAGCCGAAGCTGAATTGGTGTCTGGTTATAATGTTGAATATTCAGCAATGCCCTTTGCTTTCTTTTTCTTAGGCGAATATGCCAATATGATTTTAATGAGCAGTATGATAACCATCCTGTTTTTAGGCGGATGGCTGGCCCCATTCGGTTTTAATTTCCTGCCAGGCTTTGTTTGGTTTTTTATTAAAGTGTGGTCTGTCTTGTTTATTTTCGTCTGGGTACGGGCAAGTTTTCCAAGATATAGGTATGATCAATTAATGCGCCTAGGGTGGAAAATTTTCTTACCTTTTTCATTGATCTATGTGGTGTTAGTTGCCGGAATTATGTTAGTGTTATAGCTGAGGATTTATAAATTTATTATGTGTTGTTGCGGCGTTATTTGTACACGTTATGCCTTGTGCTTATAACAAAATTAAAATACCGCTGGCTATCTTACTAAAGGTTTGATGTGATTGAAGAACAAGAATTAAAAAAAGTTGATGTAAAGGACAAATTCCGCCGAATTTGGGCGTGGGTTAAGCCTTATCTATTGCTTGATTTATTAACGGGTCTTTCTGTTACTTTAAGATATTTTTTCAAGCCAAAAGTCACCTTGAATTATCCATTTGAAAAAAACCCAATCAGCCCAAGGTTTCGGGGGGAACATGCCTTGCGGAAGTATGATAATGGCGAAGAACGATGTATTGCCTGTAAATTGTGTGAGGCCGTTTGCCCAGCGCAAGCCATTACAATTGAATCAGAACCTCGCGATGATGGCAGTAGACGGGCAACCAAATATGACATTGATATGTTCAAATGTATTTATTGTGGACTATGTGAAGAAGCCTGTCCCGTTGATGCCATTGTTGAAGGGCCAAATTATGAATACGCCAAGGAAACACGCGAAGAATTTATGTATGATAAACAAAAATTGCTGGATAACGGGGATGCCTGGGAACCAGCCTTGGTTGAACGTTTAAAACAAGAGGCACCGTACAGATGATAACGATGCTTGATTTGTGCTTTTATATGTTTGGCTTAGCCCTTATTGGATCTGTCGTAACGGTCTTTCTGGCCCGTAATACAGTTTATTCGGTCTTTGCCTTGATTGTGGCTTTCTTTAATAGTGCAGGTGTATTCTTGTTGCTGGGTGCTGAATTCTTAGCCTTCGTTTTATTGATTGTGTATGTCGGGGCTGTGGCCATTTTATTCTTGTTTGTTGTCATGATGATTGGGGCAGATGAACCTTTAAAAAAGAAAGATCTTTTTAAGAATGTTCGTGGGTTTATTCTGGCTTCCGGAGTAATGGTGACGGAAATAATTGTTTTTGTGACGGGAAAATTCACCTTGCCTTCCGCAACCATTATGGGGGACGGCGACAGTCAAATAAGCAATACCCATGCCATTGGCGAAGTTTTATATACAAAGTATTTTTTACCCTTTCAACTGGTGGGCATCTTATTGTTGATTGCGATGATTGGGGCAATTGTTTTAACGTTGCGAAATCGAACAGGTGTTAAGCGCCAAAAGGCAAAAGATCAATTACAACGAAAACCTTCGGACACATTGGAATTAAAGGATGTGCCAATTGGGCAAGGGGTAAAAACAAAATGATGGCTGTGGGATTGGGACATTTTTTGATTTTGGGCTCTGTTCTTTTTTGTTTGGGCTTGGTTGGTGTTTTGATTAACCGCCGTAATGTCTTGGTCAGCTTGATGGCCTTAGAAGTTTTATTGTTAAGCGTCAGTATTTTATTCGTGACTTTCGCCAAATATCATGACCATTTGCATGGCCAGATTGTTAGTTTGTTTATTATTGGTACTGCCGCTGCAGAGGCAGCTGTTGGACTGGCTATTTTAATTGTCTTTTTCCGATTTAAGAAAAGTATTAAATTGGAAGACGTTCAGGATCTTAAGGGATAGGATGATAGCAATTTCTTTATTTATATTATTTTTACCACTGTTGGGAAGCGCTGTTTCTTATGCTTTCCGTCGATCCTTTCGCGTCCAAGTTGCCCAAGTCGCTACGACATCTTTTGTGGGCATAAGTTGCCTATTATCCTTTGTTTTGGCTTATACAGTTTATACCCAGAAAGTACCCGTCCAATTTGTTTTGGCCCCTTGGGTTTTGTTGTCTGGTTTTTCAATCAATTGGTCGTTTTCAATCGATATACTGACAGCCGTGATGTTTGTTGTTGTGACTTTCGTTTCGTTTTGCGTCCATTTGTATTCCACCAATTATATGAAATTTGATAAATCGATTGTCCGATTTATGTCTTATTTAAGTTTATTTACTTTTATGATGTTGTTGCTGGTTTCATCTGCCAATTTATTACAATTGTTTGTTGGGTGGGAAGGCGTTGGTTTATGTTCTTACTTATTAATCGGCTTTTGGTTTGAAAAAAATGGTCCGTGTCAGGCATCATACAAGGCCTTTATTGTAAATAGAATTGGTGATTTCTTTTTTATTTTGGGGATTGCTGTTGCCTACGTATCCTTTGGATCTTTAGACTTTTCAGAAATATTTGCCCATAAAGCCGACGTTCAAGACCACGCTGCCATGTGGGTCTGTGGATTATTCTTTATTGGGGCTATGGCCAAATCTGCCCAAATTGGTTTACATGTTTGGTTGCCGGATGCGATGGAGGGGCCAACCCCTGTTTCAGCCTTGATCCACGCCGCAACAATGGTAACGGCAGGTATTTTTCTGCTTGTGCGGTTTTCCCCCGTTTTAAATGGATTGGAAACCCTGAACACCATTATTCTTTATGTTGGGGCGCTGACGGCTTTTTATGCGGGGACGGTTGCTTTGGCCCAAAATGACCTTAAGCGTATTATTGCTTTTTCTACCTGTAGCCAACTTGGATATATGATGATGGCGATTGGGGCAACGGCTTATTCAGCCGCGCTGTTCCACCTTGTGACACATGCATTTTTCAAGGCTTTGTTGTTCTTATCCGCAGGGTCTGTGATATCCCTTGCAAAAGGGGAACATGATGTCAGGAAAATGCCTGAATTCGGATTTAAGGCCCCTGTAACGTATATAATGATGTTGATTGGATCTTTGGCTTTAATAGGGGCCCCATTCTTATCTGGGTATTATTCAAAAGATTTAATTTTAGAAACCGTTATGCAATCAAAAGTTGGAATGATTCCTTATATTATCGGGGTTATTTCCGTGGCATTGACAGCAATTTATTCTGTTCGTTTGTTTGTTTATGTTTTTCACAGCAAAGCCCGGGGTGGGGACTCTGTTGAAATAAATGAATCCCCCTTTATGATGCTGGTGCCTTTGGGGTTGTTGGCCATTCCAAGTCTTGGTATTGGATATTTTCTGTCCCCTTATTTTACTGAGGCTGCTGAAGGTATAGTCCATACAATCATACTGCCAGAATGGCAAAAATGGTTACCTACAGGGATTGCCTGCAGCTGTTTCCTGGTTTTCTTTTATATTTTTTATCGACAAAAAGCATCTTTGGGACAACTGGTTAAATTAGCCGGACCTGTTCATAAGTTTTTGGCATCGAAATGGTATTTTGATGAACTATACAGTTGGATAATTGTCAAACCTTTCCAGTTCATTGCAGAAAAAGTGGCGCCATTATTTGAAACTAAGGTGATTGATCGTTACGGACCCAATGGCGTGGCACGATTGATTTCTGTGCTTTTCCAAATGGTTTCTAAAATACAAACAGGGGCCATGTATCATTATATGTTTTATATGTTATGCGGTGTGACAGCGATCATCGGAATTTATTTATTGAGGTAATATGCTAGAAGAAATTCCAATTTTAACAATTATTATTCTTTTGCCAATCTTAGGGGTGATTTTCAATACGTTGATTAATAAGGACCTGGCTGAAGAAAATTCAAAAAAAGTATCCTTGTGGACGTCCTTTGTGACATTGGCTTTAAGTATTTTTGTTGCTTGCCAATTTAACCACGCAGATGGAGGATTCCAATTTATTGAATATACTTTGATTAATAAATTGATGGGGTTTGAATACCACTTGGGTCTTGATGGCGTTTCTTTGTGGTTTGTGCTTTTGACCAACTTTTTGGTATCGATCTGTATTTTAATGAGTTCGTATCTTATAAAGGTTAATGTTCGCTTTTATATGATTTTGTTGTTGATGTTACAAAGCTTTTTATTGGCGGCATTTTGTTCTTTGAATTTGTTGATGTTCTTTGTTGCTTTCGAAGCTGTTTTAATCCCCATGTTTTTTATTATTGGTGTTTGGGGCGGGGAACGCAGAGTTTACGCAACCTTTAAATTCTTTTTATATACAATGACTGGATCCATTTTAATGTTGATCGGAATTGTTTATCTTTATACACAAGGGGAAACGTTGAACTATCAAGACCTGTTGCTGCTTAAGTTAACAGATGGTCAACAAAAATGGCTGTTTTTATCTTTCTTTTTTGCCTTTGCCATTAAAACGCCTATGTGGCCATTCCACAGCTGGTTACCCGAAGCCCATGTCCAGGCACCAACAACAGGATCAATGTTGCTTGCGGGGCTGCTGTTAAAGCTTGGGGGCTATGGATTTATCCGATTTGCCCTTCCATTATTTCCCGTTGGGGCCCTTTATTTTTCAAAGCCTATTATGATTATTTCAGTGATCGGTCTTGTTTATGCATCACTGATGGCTTTCTCCCAAAAGGATATGAAAAAGTTAATTGCTTATTCATCTGTTGCGCACATGGCCGTCATAACGTTGGGAATATTTACCTTTAATATCTTTGGGCTGACCGGGGCCGTTTATCAAATGATCGGGCACGGCTTGGTTTCCGCAGGGCTGTTTTTGTGTATTGGCTTGGTGTATTTCCGATTTGGATCCCACCGCATATCAGATTATGGAGGGCTTGCCCGGATGATGCCTGTGTACGGCGTTAGTTTTATGCTGTTAACTTTGGCATCCATTGGGCTGCCTTTAAGTATAGGGTTTATTGCAGAGTTTTTCATTATATTGGGCGCTTTGAAAGTTGGTTTTGTTTGGGCATCTTTGGTGGCATTGGGGGTTATCTTAAGTGCTGTTTATATGTTGTCTTTGTATAAAAACATTGGGTTTGGGGAAATGAATTCCCCCCATGTGCAGGGGGGATATGATTTAAAATGGTATGAAAGTTTCAGCCTGTTTTCAATTGTTACAATTGTGCTGGCGTGTGGCATTCACACCTTTCCAACACAAAGTATCGAGGCAAGTTTAATTCCAACAGTTTCAAAATATTTGGAGGCTGTAAAATGATTTTCAACTTATTAACCATTCTGCCTGAATTAAGCTTGGTTCTTGCATCAATATTCATGCTGATTGTTGGTGTGTTTAAAGAAAAAAAACAAAAAAATGCCAAGCCTGTTTCTCGCGCTTTTTCTTTGGGAATGTATATTGCATTTGGTATTTTCTTTTTTGCCTATTTCTATGAAATCTGGGTTTCCCATAAATTTCAGGGGTTTTCTTTTGACGGGCTTATTGCCAGTGATCGTATGACAGTGATTGGAAAAGTATTGGTATTAATTGCTGCATCCTTGTGGATTGGGCTGAAGACCAACAGTACGCACGCAGCGGTTCTTAGGGCAGGCATAAAAGCTTATGAATACCCAATTTTATCTTTGATGGTTTTGGTCGGCGCGTTTTTAACCATTGCCAGTAATGACTTTTTGATTTTATTTTTGGCTTTGGAACTGCAAGCCTTACCCTTGTATATTATGATTACATCCCGTCATGAAAGTCAGCATTCTTCGGAAGCCGGGATTAAGTATTTTATTTTCGGATCCATTGCAACGGCTTTTGTTTTATTTGGTGCGGCCTTTTTATATGGGTATGCGGGGACAACAAACTTTTCCCCCTTTGCAAATTTATTGTTTTTTACATCAGAATCTGTTTATGAAAACATGTGGTTGGATATTGGCTTTTTGTTCTTGATGATGGGATTGATGATTAAACTGGCTGTCTTTCCTTTTCACAGTTGGTCCTTTGATGTGTACGAAGGCAGTGCCAATGTTCAAGTGGCTTTTCTTATCACGGTTCCTAAAATTTCTATTGTATTTGTTTTGATACGTTTAATGTATGGGCCATTCGCCCAACTTGTTCCCATGATACAGCCTTATATTTTATGGCTATGTGTGGCCTCAATTGTTTGGGGGGCCGTTGGCGCCATCAAACAACAAAATATTCGACGCCTTTTGGCTTATGCATCTGTACATAATATCGGTTTTATCTTGTTGCCAATCAGTATCGGAAGCTTTGAAGGATTGCAAATAAGTATAGAGTACTTAACAGTTTATACATTATCTTTAATTGGCTTTTTTATTGGGGTAACGTCTTTGCATAAAGATGGCATGAATATCGATAAAATATCTGATTTACGGGGGCTTTGGGAACATTATCCAAAAATAGCCATATTAATGACCATCTGTTTATTCTCATTTGCTGGTATTCCGCCGTTGGCAGGGTTTTGGGTTAAGCTACATGTCTTTCGTGAACTGATAAAAGCTGGTATGATCTGGCCAACAATTATTATTGCCTTTGCAAGTATAGTTGCAGTTTTCTACTATCTTGTGGTAATAAGAAATATATTTTTTGAGAAATCTGAGAGTAAGTTAAGTAAAGACACAATAAGATTTGATATATTAATGATCATTGGAAGCATTCTTGCCCTGTATCCTTTATACCAAGAAAGCTTGCTAAGGATTATTGAATATTCTTTATATACAGTTTAGATATTATTTATGAGTGAATTATTAAAAGGATATAAGTTTTTTAAGTTTGATGTCTGTGACAGCACAATGGATACGTGTAAAGATCTGTTGTCCCAAAACCAACCGATAACTGATGCTTCCCTTGTTGTTGTGGCTGACCAACAAGAAAAAGGAAGGGGCAGGCGGGGCAGAACTTGGAAATCCGATATTGGTAACCTATATATATCAATAGGGTTTAATTATCCTGAATCAGTTGAAATTGCCCAACTTTCGTTTGTTACAGCCTTGGCCGTGGGACAAACGGTTTTGCATTTCGGGAAAGACTGTGATTTGGCCTATAAATGGCCAAACGATATTTTTATAAAGAATAAAAAAGTGGGTGGAATTCTGATTGAAACCCAAAATGTGGAAAACGAAGTTATTATTGGAATGGGTGTAAATATTTTAAAGTCCCCATCCTTGGTTGGATATGACGCCACAAACCTTAAAGAATATGGGGTTCACGTTCAGTCAGACGATTTTCTTAAGGTTTTAATAAAGAACTTTGATTTTTATAAAAACAAATGGATTACCCAGGGGTTCCAGTTTATTCGGGATGAATGGCTGGAAAAGGCCTGGAAGCTTAATGAAAATATTTCTGTCAAAAATGGCAAAGGTAAAGTAGTTGAAGGAATTTTTAAAGGGATCGATCCTAAAGGAGGATTGATCATACAACAAGCTGAGCATGAAGAAGTTTTGTATTCAGCGCAAATAATAAGGTAATAATATGTCCGAAAAATTAGAACAAAATAAGTTATTTTTCCTACCCCTTGGGGGATCAGGCGAAATTGGTATGAATTTGAATTTATATTCATACAATGACGATTGGTTAATGGTCGACTTAGGGGTCAGTTTTCATGATCAATTAGGCATTGATGTCATGATGCCAAATGCCCAATATATTGTTGAACGTAAAAAGAAATTGTCCGGGTTATTGTTGACCCATGCGCATGAAGACCATATTGGTGCCGTGCCGTATTTATGGGATCAATTAAAATGTCCAATTTACGCCACCCCTTTTACGGCTGAACTTGTGCGTCGTAAACTAGATGAAGCCGGAATTGATTATGAAGGAATGTTGCATGAAATCCCACTAGGGGGGAAGGCAAAAATTGGATCATTTGAAATTCAAATGGTATCACTGACACATTCTATTCCTGAACCAAATGGCGTTGTTATTCGCACGCCAGCTGGAAATATTTTCCATACAGGCGACTGGAAAATTGATCTGGAACCCTTGGTGGGCGAACCAATTAATGCAGATGAAATGAAAAAAATTGGAGACGAAGGGATCTTGGCTTTGGTCTGTGATTCCACAAATGTTTTCAATGAAGGAACATCTGGTTCAGAAGGTGATGTCCGTCGGAATTTAATGGAAGTTATTAAGTCTTATAAAAAAGAACGCATTTTTGTTTCTTGCTTTGCATCAAACTTGGCAAGAATTGAAACATTGGCCCATATCGCGAAAGAAGTTGGCCGCCGCGTTGTTCTTCAAGGACGTTCTTTTGGCCGTATTACAGAAGTTGCCCGTGCAAATGGATATCTTAAAGATATTCCGGAATTTATTTCTGCACGACAGGCAATGGATATGCCCGCCAATAAAGTTTTGTACGTTTCATCCGGAAGCCAAGGGGAACAAAGGGCTGCCTTAACCCGTATGGCCAATAATCAAATGCGCGATGCAAAAATTGAAGCAGGCGATGTTGTTATCTTTTCTTCACGGGTAATCCCTGGAAATGAAAAAAGAATTAATATTTTGAAAAATACTTTAACCCGTGCAGGCGCACGCGTTATTGCAAAACATACGCAAGATATTCACGTTTCAGGTCACCCAGCGCGTGATGAATTGCGTCAGATGTATGATTGGATTCGTCCGCAAATATTGGTCCCTGTGCATGGTGAATTCCAACATTTGGTGGAACATGCAAAACTGGGTAAAAAACACGGTATTAAAGATGTCGTTGTCCCTGAAAATGGAACGTTGATCCGTTTGGAAAAAAATAACGTTGATATTGTTGATGAAGTTCCCGCGGGTCGTCTTATTAAAGATGGAAATGCGTTGGTTTCCATTGATCATCCAGCTGTCAAGGAACGTTCAAGACTAGCAGATAATGGCGTTGTTTCCGTTTCATTGACATTGGGATATGAAAATGAAGTATACCGAAAACCCCAAATTGCCATTTGTGGAATTGTCTCTAAGGGGGATCTTGTTGCCAATGTTTCGCAAACCGTAGAAGATGTTTTAAATGAAATGTCTGACAGGGCAAAGGAAAATATTTCTGTTGTAAGTGATCGAATCACCATGGAAGTCAAAAGATGTGTGCGGGAAATAACCGAAAAGAAACCAATGGTTCTTGTTCATATCAATAGGCTGTAAATGGTTACCCATCTTATTTCTTTTTTTATTATTTGGTGGCTGGTCTTTATGATTTTGATCCCATGTTGGGTCAAAACAGAAGAAAAGCCAGAGAAGGGGCATGCTGATAGTGCCCCTGATCACCCAAAAATAAGAAAGAAAGCAATCCTATCAACCTTCATTACAGTTGTTTTATACGCAGTAATTTGCTATTTTATAGAAATAACAGGGTTTAGTTTACGCAACTATTTTACAAACTAGTCCTTTTAAGGACATATAATTATTTACAGAGAGCAAAGCTTTCCCTGTGCGATTTCTTGCGAATTATAATTAATAGTTTGAAGTCTGCAAGTTTCTGCGGTATTTATAGCCTATACTTGCAGGAATAATTCCGAATGGATACCCTTTGTAAGGGGCTTCTTTTTTAGGCAATAAAAAATGACAACTCTGTGGAATAGGGCTGCACGATTATGTTTGATAAAATTTATGTTTGCTTAACAAAATATCTTGTTAACAAACCCATTATAATAAGAAAGTTTTAAGTGTGGAAAGTACACCAAATATCTATATAGACGTTATCGTTTATCTGGTTGCAGCGGTGCTGATTTCTTTAATTTGTAAAAGAATCAACGTAAGCTCTACCCTTGGATATTTGATTGTTGGCGTTTTGCTGGGCCCCCAATTTCTCGGTATTATTAGTGATGTGGAAACATCAAAAGCCGTTGGCGAATTTGGTGTTGTTTTCTTGCTATTCACGATTGGACTGGAATTACCTTTTGAACGCTTGCGGGAATTGAAACGATATGTCTTTCTGTTTGGGGGGCTGCAGGTTCTGTTGTCTGGTGCCGTTATTACCTTGTTTGCTTTGTATATTGGGGCCAGCATTGAAACCTCTATCTTGATTGGAAGTGGCTTGGCCTTGTCTTCTACGGCTGTGGTTTTACAATACTTGACTGATAACAAAGACATGGGGTCCCGTCATGGTCGGATAACTTTTTCTATTTTATTATTCCAGGACTTGGTTGTCGTTGTTTTATTGGTTTGGTTAACGTTGATTCAGAACCAACATGATTCTGTCTTTAATGTTTTAGGCCAAGCCTTTTTGCGGGCGTTAGTTGTTTTAATAGGCTTTGCCATTCTGGGACGTTTCCTGTTGCGCCCAATTTATCGGGCGGTGGCTGCAACAGGCAGTACCGAATTATTCGTTGCGATGACATTACTGGTTGTTTTAAGCACCAGTATGGCAACACAGGTGGCTGGATTATCTTTGGAACTGGGGGCGTTTTTGGCAGGTCTGCTGTTGTCTGAAACGGAATACCGACATCAAGTTGACGCGGATATTAAGCCTTATAAATCTTTGTTATTAGGGTTGTTCTTTATGACTGTGGGGATGAGTATTAACCCACATATCCTTATGGATTTTCCAGGATTAATTCTTTCAATCCTTGGGCTGATGATCCTTATAAAGTTGGTTGTTATTTTGGCAATTACGCATATCAGTAAATTACCCTTTAAATCTTGCTTGCGCATTGCCTTGCTTTTGGCAGGTGGGGGCGAATTTGTTTTCGTCTTGTTTAGCCAGGCTGAAAAATCAAATATTATTACCAGCCATTTATGTAAAGCAATTTACATTGCCGTTGTTATCAGCATGGCTTTGACCCCAATATTAGGAATGCTGGCGAAATTAATCAGCAAGAAAATCGGAAAAGATATTGGTATGGCCATTCGGGCAGCTGAAGAAGAATCTTCGGATTTAAAAGATCATACGATTATTGTTGGATTTGGTCGCGTTGGGCAAGCCGTTCATAAACTATTGAATGAAAACATTATTCCCCACGTGATGATTGATATGAACATGAAACGGGTTGCTGAAGGCCGTGACAAAGGGTACTCCGTATATTTTGGGGATGGTCGCCGAGTAGAAGTATTCCAAGCCTTGGGGGCAGAAAGAGCCAAAGCCGTTATTATTACTGTGTCAAACTTTACGGCTTCTTCGCGGATGGTTGTCATTTTAAAACGATATTTTCCACATTTGGATATCTTTGTACGCGTGGGGGATACAAATGAAGCCTATCAAGTTAAAGAAATTGGTGCGCATCCCATTGTTCCAGAAATATTTGCGCCAAGTTTCCAATTGGCAGCTGCCGCCCTTGAACTTTATAATGTCCCAACAGAACAAATCGACCGTAGTTTTGAAAAATTCCGCCAACTTGAACTTAATACACAAGAACAAAGTCGGGGCTTTGGAAATATAGGGGGCGCCAAATCCCAAGGTTCATCAGAAGGATCTATGTGATAATTTCTTTTTTATTAACATTATCTTGACGTTTTTCAGCACAATCCGTATTCTTATGACTAGGGAGCATATAAATTGAAAAAAAGACACTTTTTATCATTATTTTTAATCATAGGATACCTTATGATGCCTGGTCAGTCTTTGGCCAAGCTTACCAATAATATGAAATGTGCCTTTAAATGTTCGGGTAACCAATGCGAGGCAAAGCTTTCTACGTTGCTGGGATGTTTGGTTGCATGCGATCCATCCCGTTATGGAAAATGTTGGGTTTCTGGAAAACAAAAATTTTCTGAACGCAGTGATAAAACAGACAAAGAAGTTCAAGAATATTTCAAATATTTTTATAAATTAAGCCCCAAAACACAGACTGTCATTATTAGAACATTAGAAATGGCCAGAAAAATTTCTGAGATGGATTCTGCTAGGGACATAGATTCTGCTAGGGACATAGATTCTGCTAAGGATGTTGTCATTCAATCTGAATTTTTTAATAGTCGTGATAAAATGAAAACCCTGATTCGGGGAGATTTAAAGACACCAGACCAAAAACTTAAAAATTGGATCCGTAAGGTTTTATCTTTAAGAATTAAAGATGCGCAGTCTGTTCTTAATTTAGCAGCAGGCGGTTTTTCCCTTTCAAATTAATTCACTTAAAACAATCTGTTCTTATCTTTTTTAAAAATTTAAGGGAAACGTTTTTGATTTTTTCTTGATATAAATTATTATATTTGGTAACAAATAGACAATCGAAAAGTGTGCGTCACAGAATACTTTGTATATTTCCTTAAACCTTTTAATTTTTTATTTCATTAGTTTATTATGTTGAATAATTATTTTTCATGGCGTCATCGAAATGCGATAAAGCGTATTATAAATAAAACATTTCTTCGCAAAAATACAAATGCCCAACAATCTGACTGGAAAAAGACTGCCCGACCAGAACAGTTAGAACCTGATGGAAGCTGGACAACTTGGTTGATCTTGGCAGGCAGAGGGTTTGGAAAAACCCGAACAGGGGCCGAAACAATTCACGATTGGATTTTATCAGGACGGGCAAAAAGAATTGCCTTAATAGGCGAAACAGAAAAAGAGGTTCGCCAAGTTATGATCGAAGGGGAAAGTGGCCTTTTAAATACAGGCTTTCCCGAAAATCGTCCTGTGTTTAAAAAAAGTCAGATGTTGCTGGTTTGGCCCAATGGGGCAAAAGCAACAGGCTATACAGCCGAAGCATATGAAAAACTGCGGGGCCCACAATTTGATGGGGCCTGGGTGGATGAACTGGCCAAATTTCCAAATGTTCAATCTGTTTGGGATCAATTAATGTTTTGTCTAAGGCTGGGGGATTCCCCAAAAGTTATTGTTACAACAACCCCAAGACCTGTTGAAATTATCCAAAACCTTATGAAGGAAGCAGGCACTTATGTAACCAGGGGGTCCACTTATGACAATAAAGAAAATTTATCAAAATCATATATTCAGTACTTGTTAAAAAAGTATGAAGGAACCCGATTGGGCGCCCAGGAAATTCATGCAGAAGTTTTATCTGAAAACCAAGAAACTTTGTGGTGCCGGGATATGATTAAGTATGTTTAATCGTGTCCAATGTGTGACACCAAAA
>TARA_R110002050_G_scaffold162939_1_pt1 | contig 21124 bp, 20 predicted proteins | sample TARA_R110002050 | Tara Oceans TARA_R110002050 (sample SAMEA4396988) | marine metagenome | biome: Polar Biome; feature: [DCM] deep chlorophyll maximum layer (ENVO:01000326); material: water (ENVO:00002006), including particulate matter (ENVO:01000060) such as... | depth 25 m
ACATTCGGTAAAATTCCATTCTCAGGTTTTTATCGGACAGTAATGTTTCAAATTAGATTACGAATGAATGAAAAGAGGCCAGTTGGTTTCACGTTTTCACCTTAGCCTAACCGAATTTCATTTATATACTAATTCAATTAAACTATTTACCTTTAGAAATAAAATGCACCACCAAACTATACACCATGTAGACCAATACGATGAGTGGAATAACCGCATAATCTAAATACGGTAATCCTGGAACTCTAACCCAATAGGGTAAAAACGTAATAATTACAAGTACAGCCACAATAATCAAGAAGATGTATCGGTACGTATTACCCGCCCAACTCATTTCTTTGAATTTGAAATTGAGCATGGTTACGGGTGCCACCATCATTAAGGATAAAAAGATGCTCATCGCAATGTACCACTCCGGGTAAAAGAGATTATACACTAAATGAAAATCAAACGCGCTCCAATAATTAGAATGCATTAACACCCCCAATTGCGCATCGTTTAGCGGGAAATACATGTTCAAATTGTACTGTACCGTTAAAATCAACGAGAAAGAAGCCACAAACAAAGCTGCAGCGGGAGTGGGCACCCCAATGAAGGAATCGGATTGGTTTTCATCAATATTAAACTGTGCCAACCTCAACGCAGCAAATAAGGCGTAGAAAAAGCCTGTGAATTCTAACAGAATATGCGCTAAAGGACGCTCATCAATGGGCACAAAATATTCACCGTAACCGATGGTAATGTATTGATACAACATAATAGCGGGTAAGACACCAAATGTAACCATATCGGCAAGGGAGTCTAGTTGTTTCCCAAAATCACCACTAACGCCCAAGGCACGAGCGGCAAGTCCATCAAAAAAATCGAGAATGGCAGCGATAACCATGCAAATGGCTGCGCCTAACATATTGGTTTGGAACGTTAATACAATTCCGGTGATACCACAGGCAAGATTGCCTAAGGTGATACTGTTGGGTACCGCTGCTTTAATATTCATGGGGCAAAGATAGTTTTCAAGTCGAAAGTAAAAATAGCGTTTTGAGGAAGTTTTAACCAAGTTTAGGGACCAACCCCGAAGATTCTTTAAAGTTTAACGCATGGATGAAGGTAGTTGCGACAGGCTTCGCGGCACTACCACACAAAACGTTGTATGAGTAAAAAAAGACCAATCCTTCCCCGTTTTAGTTAGGAACAAAAAAAAGAGCAATTCCAATTGGAATTGCTCTTTAAATTTTATCGTTTAGCCCTTTGAAACTCTAAGGGACTATCCTTATAATCCTAATAAAACCTCAACAGGTTCTTTACCTCCAAAAATTAATTTGGTTGGGTTTTCTAACATTTCTTTAACGGTTTTAAGGAACCCTACCGAATCTTTTCCATCAATTACACGATGGTCATAACTCAAGGCTACGTACATGATTGGACGAATTTCCACTTTGCCGTTTATGGCTACCGGACGCTCCACAATATTGTGCATTCCAAGAATTGCACTTTGCGGAGGATTAATTATTGGAGTACTTAACATCGAGCCAAATACGCCTCCATTAGTAATAGTAAATGTTCCACCGGTCATTTCTTCTAGGCTCAGTTTACCATCTCTAGCTTTAAAAGCTAGGCGTTTTACTTCTGCTTCAATTTCGGCAAGGCTCATGGTTTCTGCATTTCTAATTACAGGTACCATTAGTCCTTTAGGAGCTGAAACGGCAATGGCAATATCGGCATAATCAAAAGAAATCATGTCGTCTCCATCAATCATTGAATTCACCAAAGGATATAAACTTAATGCCTCTGCACACGCTTTTGTAAAGAAAGACATAAACCCTAATCCTACCCCATGGGTTTCACCAAATGCTTTTTTGTATTTTGTACGTAAATCCATGATTGGCTTCATATCTACTTCGTTAAAAGTAGTCAGCATAGCCGTATCATTTTTCACAGAAACCAATCGTTTAGCCAATTTTCTGCGAAGCATACTCATTTTCTTACGCTCTTCATTTCGTTCTCCGGTTGGAGAATAAATGGTAGAAGCATCCACGCCACCGGTTAGATAAACATCCACATCTCCGCGAACTATTTTACCGTTACTTCCGCTTGGGTTTACCTTTACTGGGTTCACCTCGTTTTGCTTCATCACTTCTTTGGCAAGCGGAGTTGCTTTTACATCTACAGCAGGAGCAGCTTTTGCTGGGCTTGGCGCTGCGGCAACAGGTGCTGCTGCTTCAGGAGCAGCCTCTGCAACTACGGCCGATTCAAAACCTTCTGGTTTGGCGGCATCTGTATCAATATTACACACCACTTGACCTACCTGAACGGCATCACCATCTTCGGCTAAAAGCGTAATAATTCCAGATGCTTCGGCTGGTAATTCCAAGGTTGCTTTATCGGAATCGATTTCAGCAATAATTTGGTCGGTTTCTACGTAATCACCCGATTCTACTAACCATTGAGCAATCTCTACTTCTGTAATTGATTCTCCCGGACTTGGGATTTTCATTTCCAAACTCATAACTATTCGAATATTTGGTCTATAATTCTTTTCTGTCTTCTTGCACTCACTTGCGATGAACCCGATGCTGGGCTACCACTTGATTTACGTGAAATTAATCGCGGAGCATATTTGTACATTTTTCTTAAAATGTAACTCCAAGCTCCCATATTTTCTGGTTCCTCTTGTGCCCATATTACTTCAGCACCTTTGTACCCTTTTATAATGGTTTCGATTTTTGTTTCATTCAATGGATATAGTTGTTCAATACGAACTAAAGCTACATCCTCTCTACCCAATTCTTTTCTTTTTTCAAGCAATTCGTAATACAGTTTACCATTTAAGAAAACTACTCGTTTCACTTTACTCGGGTTCACTGTGTCTTCAATTACATCTTGAAAACAACCATCTGTAAAATCAGCAACTTTAGAAACTGCTACAGGATGACGTAATAAAGATTTTGGAGTAAAAACAACTAAAGGCTTACGGAAAGGACGTATTAATTGACGTCTTAAAATATGAAAGTAATTGGCTGGAGTAGTACAATTCGCTACCACAAAGTTTCCTTCGGCAGCCAATTGTAAAAACCGTTCCATACGGCCACTTGAATGCTCAGCTCCTTGACCTTCATATCCATGAGGGAGTAGAATAACCATCCCATTCATGGTTTTCCATTTGTCTTCCGCAGCGGATAGAAACTGGTCAAATATTATTTGGGCTCCGTTGGCAAAATCACCAAACTGAGCTTCCCAAAGCACTAAAGAATTTGGAGATGCCATAGCATATCCGTAATCAAATCCAAGTACGGCATATTCAGATAAAAATGAATTGTAAACCGTAAACGCTCCTTGCTTTTCGGCTAGGTGATTTAATGGAATAAAACGCTCTTCAGAATCCTCAAAGGTAACTACCGAATGACGATGTGAGAATGTTCCACGTTCTACATCCTGGCCACTTAAACGCACATTACTCCCTTCAGAAAGAAGACTGGCATACGCCAATAATTCGCCCATAGCCCAATCTAATGCATCCTCTTTCAGCATCTGGATACGAGCTTCGAATAATTTTTGAATCTTTCTGAAAATCTTTTTATCCGTTGGAAGCGAATTCATTTTTGTACCCAATTCCCACACTTGGTCCTTGGTAATACACGTATCCGTAAACTCTAATATTTGTTCTTTTGTTCCCATTTCAAAACCTGTCCAGGTTTCGCGCATAAAATCTTGAATAGTAGCTAATTCCTCCTGCTTAGAAGCGTCTAAACCTTTATTCAAAAATGCTTCGGAACTATCTTTTATTTTCAACGCTTGTTCAGCAGTTAAAATTCCTTCCGCAATTAATTTCTTTGCGTAAATATCTTTAGGATTGGGATGTTTGGCTATCGCTTTATACAAAAGAGGTTGCGTAAAACGCGGCTCATCTCCTTCATTGTGTCCGTATTTACGGTAACCCAACAAGTCAATAAATACATCTTTTTTGTAGCGTTGACGGAATTCCATTGCTATTTCCATCACATGGATAACAGACTCCACATCATCTCCATTCACATGGAATACAGGTGACAAGGTAGTTTTACCAATATCAGTACTATACGTACTTGAACGACCATCGGTATAGTTGGTTGTAAATCCAATTTGATTATTAATCACAATATGAATGGTACCACCGGTTTTGTAACCCGCCAAATGCGCCATTTGGATAACTTCATATACTACCCCTTGACCTGAAACAGATGCATCTCCATGGATAACAATTGGCAACGCCTCTTCTTGTCCATTAAGCTCATTATCAATTTTGGCACGGGTAATTCCTTCCACTACAGGACCTACAGATTCAAGGTGAGAAGGATTAGGCGCTAAAGTCATTTTAACTTCTTTACCGCTATTGGCAATAATACGTCTGGTAGACCCAAGGTGATATTTTACATCGCCATCAAAATCATCCAATTCATATCCTTTACCTGCAAATTCGTTAAAAATATCGGCAGCTGGTTTCTTGAAAATATTGGCAAGTACATTGAGTCGTCCTCGATGTGCCATTCCAATAATAATTTCTTTTACTCCCAATTCAGACCCTTTTTCTACCAAGGCATCAATAGCGGGAATTAGGGACTCTCCTCCTTCCAGAGAAAATCTTTTTTGACCTACAAATTTCTTATGAATAAACCCTTCAAACTCTACAGCCTGACTAAGTTTGGTATACATTCTTAGCTTTTGCTCGGCATTGTAAGTGGGTGTATTTCTATTTCGCTCTATTCTCTTAACAATCCATTCTAATTGCTCCGGTTTACGATTTTGCACATACTCTACACCGATTGACCGGCAATAGGTATCTTCTAAAAAGGAAACAATATCTTTTAGTTTGGTAGCTGGCAGACCAATGTTATGAGCCGCATGAAAAACGGTATCTAAATCTTTTTCTTCCAAGCCATAATACGCTATCGAAATGGTGTCGGTATAGGCTCTCCGTGTTCGAACGGGATTGGTTTTTGTGAATAAGTGACCCCGCGTACGGTATCCCTCAATAAGTTGAAAAACCTTGAATTCTTTATCTACGTTATCTGGAATTTCAGCTCCTTCATACTGCTGAAGAGCAAATTCAAAACCTTGGAAAAACTCTTTCCAAGTCGCATCTACACTATCTGGGTTGGATTTAAACTGTTCGTAAACCGCATTCACTGCATTTACATCTCCATTCCCTAAGTAGGAATATTTGTCCATTGTTTTGGTCCGTTGATTGGCACGCAAAATTAACCTCATTTCATAGGCTGCAAAATGTATTTTAGGTTTATTTAGAATAATTTTAGACAAGGAGAAATTAGAATTTAAATATTCATTTCTCTACCACTTATTTCTGGACACATGGCTGGCTTTCATGCTGTATTTGCATACTGGTTATTTGTTTTGAATAATCTAAAACATCGGAAGGATTCATTTATTCTTCTACCTATCGTTTTTATGAATTACCGATGAATCGCTATATTAACCTTGAAAAGGCCACCTATCCCGTAAAAGTTAAATTGAATTGGAAAATGAAAGTCCCCACCTGCTTGGGTAACGAAATTGTTGTGGTAGATATTAGCAGAAACTAAAACCTCAACAAGCTATCAATCCAAAATGTTTTACTAAACCGGATTAATCCCCATATTTCAAAATGTTGTAAATTCCTTTAAGGTTAATCAACTTGGTAACAAATGCCCAAACCACGCCAAAACTGGCTACCATAAGCAGCAATAATTTATGGTCAATTTCTAGTGGTGAAATCCATTTGGCTAAGGCAAATAACCCCGTGCTAAATACCGCTAAACTTACTAATAATTGCCAACGAGGTCGGGTTTTAAATTGATAACCAATGTAAAATAGCTGCATTACCACCACTACTATTTGTGTAATTAATGTGGCCATTGCTGCGCCTAAAATTCCAAAATATTGAATTAGATAAAAATTCAAGGACACATTTATTATCAACCCCACCAACGAAATTACATTAAGAGTTTTCATATCGCCATTGGCGGTAAGTAAAGTTCCAAATACATAGGTGGAAGCTAAAGGAATAAAAGTGTACATCAAAACGGTCTGCACTTCGGAGGACTTGGTAAATTCATTTTCAAAGAATATTCGAATAATATCCATTCCAAAAAAAGCGATTCCTATTGCTGCAATAATGGCGGGAGTAATGAGTAATCGAAAAGAAAGAGACATTAAATCGATGACGCTCTCTTTTTTAGCCAGCATTTTAGAGAATAAGGGGAGTAACAACGTGGCAAACAGCAATGCAAACATATTGGCCATTTCGGGTAGTCGATACCCTTGGGCGTAGATTCCTGCCTCTTGCGCTCCATTTGGCATTAGCTCCTCAATCATTATGACATCAATTCGGTAATAAATCCCCATGATGAGCGTAAGCATAGCAAATGGAATACTCTTTTTCACAATACTCGGTACAATTTGAAACTGCGGCATTTTGAATTTCACTTTCGCTTCCAATAACAAAATAAACAAAGCGACAATAATGGTAGCCCCATAAGCCGCACCTTGGGCATAGGCAAACCACTCAATTTGGAAAGGTATTTCTGTGAGGTTACCCCACAATAATGTTCCTACAATGGCAATCATTAGTAGTCTATCCAAAACAGAAATAATACTATCTACTTTAAAGAACTGGAGTCCGGCTAGGTTGGCTCTTAAAAACAACACAATGGATAATAGCACCTGGTTTCCTCCGATGATTAGAAGTAAAAACAAATAATCTGGCGGGTATTCCATGATATATTTCCCGACCGTCATTACTAGGACGAGGAAGGTCATTCCAAAACCTAATTTAACCACCGATAACGTTGCTAATAATTGCCCCGCAGCTTCAGGGTTTTGAGATACGTTTCTATTTTGAAAATTATTTATTCCAAAATCCAAAAAAATATGAAAGAGAAAGGAAAAGTTGAGCATGGTAAAATAAATACCATATTGCTCGGGCCCCACAGTGTTTTGAACTCCAATTCCTATACCGAGCACCCAGAATGGCTTAATCAATAGATTAAGTAACAATAGGAATCCTAAATTGGTAATGAATTTTTTTCGCACGTCTAATGGTTTCAACGTCAAAAGTAGTGAGGTATTTTGAGGATTAAGAATTTATTTTCAAAAAATTACATAATAGGTAACCAGTATTGGTTTAGAACAAAAAAATGAAGTTTTGATGGGTATGAATTTCTGCATCCCAATGCACCAATTTATTATTTACTACCACATAGGTTTTATACCCCCATTGAGTTAATAGGTCCATGCATTTATACCGATTTTCATTATCCCAAAGTTCCGTATAAATAATCGGGTGATTCTGAGTAATTAGTTTTTCGCCCCCTTTCAGCACAAAGAATTCAAAATTCTCTACATCTAGTTTAATTGCTTTGGGTTGACAAGTAGCCTGTTCCAAAATAGTATCAAGCGTAACCACGTCCACAGTATATTTTGTTCCTTCATTAAAAGTGTCAATACTGTCGTGAATTACGTGACTCAAACCTTGTTTCCGCGCTTTCCCAAATTTAGGCATTACCATTTCGAGGGTCCCTTTTTCAGCCCCAAGTGCTTTTTCAATAACCGACACATTATCTAAGCGATGCTTTTTAATGATTTTATGTAACGCAGATAGGTTTTCGGGTACGGGTTCAAACGAATACACTTCACCGGCTTCTACTTTTTCGCTAAGAAAGTAAGTCATTATCCCAATGTTTGCACCAATGTCAAGCACACAATCACCGGGTTTTACCATATCCAAAAACGTAAAAAAGTCACCTTCTTTCCGGTCGTTTTTCAAGGTTTTTATTTTAAAATTCGAAAAGATATATAGGTATCTTTCAAATCCTAAAATTTTCTGAAGTGCATATATAATCTTGTCTTTCACCTGTTTTTTACTTTTTTATAATATGTCGAATGGCGTGCATGTAGATGCCCAAAACCCATGAGAGTAAATTATAATTTTGCTCGTTTCAAGCCGTCAAATATACTCAATCCACTTAGGTTACCAATTCGTTGCATTTTGAATTTTGAAAATTGTACTTTCGTTACTCTAAAATTAAAAACTACGGGATTGAAAATAGCGGTTAATACACGATTATTGTTGCCAGGAAAACTAGAAGGAATTGGCTGGTTTACGTACGAAACTCTGAAAAGAATTACCCGCGCCCATCCGGAGCACGAATTTTTATTTTTGTTTGACCGGAAGTATAGCGAAGAATTTATTTTTGGTGACAACGTTACCCCTATTGTGGTTCCAGTGCAGGCACGACACCCTATTTTATTTCACTTATGGTTTGAATGGATGATTCCACCTGTTTTGAGAAAGCATGATGTGGACTTATTTTTATCACCTGATGGGTACTTGAGTTTAAACTCGGAGAAAAAGCAATTGGCAGTTATTCACGATATCAATTTTGAATATTATCCGCGTCATTTACCCTTTGCGGTGCGTAAATACTACCGGTACTACTTTCCGAAATTTGCAGAAAAAGCGACTCGCATCGCTACGGTTTCTCAATTTAGTAAGGAAGACATTATTCGTCATTACGAAACGGAACCCGATAAAATTGATGTGGTATATAATGGTGTAAGCGATGTATACAAGCCTAATAGTGTAGAGAATAAAAATGCCACCCGTGAAAAGTTTACGCAAGGCCATGATTATTTTATATTTATAGGCTCTATCCAGCCTCGCAAAAATTTAGCGCTACTTTTCAAGGCGTTTGATTTATTCAAAAAAGAGAATAATACCGATATTAAATTACTGATTGTAGGAGAAAAGAAATGGTGGACGAAAGCCATAAAGCGCTCTTTTGAAGGTATGGAATTTCAAAAAGACGTGATTTTTTCTGGGCGCTTACCGCAAGAAAAATTGAGTCAAGCATTAGCCTCCTCACTCGCATTAGTTTACGTTTCATTTTTTGAAGGCTTCGGTATTCCTATTGTGGAAGCGATGAATTGCGAAGTACCGGTGATTACCTCCAATATTACTTCTATGCCAGAAGTAGCAGGGGCTGCAGCAGTTTATGTGAGTCCCTTCGATATTCATTCTATTAAAGAAGGAATGGAAAAAATAGCTTTTGACCCTGCTTTGGTGACCAAATTAGTGGAAGCAGGAAAAATACAGCGTGAAAAATTTAGCTGGGACCAAACGGCCGAGAAACTGTGGGATTCTATTGAAAAATGTTTGAATGAGTCTTAGTCCCTATTATCAAAAAGGAGTACTGGAAGCTGGTTGTGACGAAGCCGGACGTGGTTGTTTGTCGGGTCCTGTGGTTGCCGCAGCGGTGATACTTCCAGAAAGTTTTCGCAATGAAATTTTAAATGATTCGAAGCAACTTAGCGAAAAGAAACGCTACGCATTGCGTCCGCTCATTGAGAAAGAAGCCATTGCATGGGCGGTTGGAATTGTGTCGCACACCAAAATTGATGAAATCAACATTTTAAACGCTTCCTTTATGGCCATGAGCCAAGCCGTAGAAAAACTAAGCGTTACACCCGAGCATTTGCTTATAGATGGGAACCGATTTAAATCTGATTTGGCAATTCCATTTACGTGTATGATTAAAGGAGATGGCCGCTTTTTGAGTATTGCCGCGGCCTCTATTTTAGCCAAAACATACCGCGATGACCTCATGTTACAGTTGCATCAAGAATATCCAAATTACGCTTGGGACAAAAACAAAGGATATCCTACTAAAGCCCACCGAGCAGCAATTGCTAAATTTGGTGCAACACCTCATCACCGAATGAGTTTTACGCTTTTACCGCAAGAAAAATAGGCTTTTTAACTTCTCAGGTTAAAATTGTAAATTTGCCGCATGAATACAGTTAGAATTATCACGGGACTAACCGTTGAGGAACAAATGAAAAAGGCCAAATTCATTCTGGAACATGTAATTATTCCTAGAAATGACGCCTTCGCAAAAAGACAAAAAATGGGATTGCTTAGTACGGACACTAAAGTTTCTGTGAAGCAAAATGCCTAGCCTAATCATTATTGCAGGCTGCAATGGTGCTGGTAAATCCACTTTTGCCAAGTCTCTTTTACCCGATAACCTGGAATCCTTTGATTATGATAAAACTTATCTAAAAAATTACAACTCACTACCTGATAGTGATTTAAGAGAAGTCTTCGCAAAGAATAAAACAACCCAGTCATTTACAGGCTCCATTAAATCAGCATTAAATAATGGAATCGATTATTGTTACGAAACCAATTTCGATTCGCATCCAATTTACTGGCCTGAAAAATTCAAAAAACACAACTACAAATTGAAAATATTCTTTTTTTGTATTGACAATCAAGAAATTGCAAGACAAAGAATTAAAATTCGCACAGAATTTAAGGGCCATTTTGTAAGTGATGCAGTTATTGACCTAAAATGGAAAGCGGGGTATAAAAATATTAATCTTCATTATCCCTATTTTGATGAAATTCAGTTTATAGACAACTCAAAAACTGGTTTATTGTATCAAAACATACTTAAAATTAAAGCCGGCAAAATTGAATTAATGGCTGATTTTCTCCCAGAATACTTTGAAAGACGATTCCCGTTAATTTACAAAGATTTTAAATCAGCGATTTAGATTATGAAACATACATTAATTTACATTCTGATTCATATTATTAGCTTTTCCTCTTGCACTAGCGACAAAGCAAAAAAACAAATTAAAACAACCGTATCCGCAGCAACGACAGAAAAACCAGCTATTACACCAAAAGAAAAAGCAAAGCCCAAAGAAAAAACCTACCCACGAATTACCAATAAGAATGTAAAATCATTTTTAACCGCTTACGGTAAAGAAAATCCCGAAACGGTTATTCGGCTTACCTGTCCGTATGGTGATATTGACATTCGGCTATACCAAAACACACCGCTACACCGAGCCGACATGATTTACCTTACTAAGAGAGGTTATTTTGACTTAACTCAATTTTATCGGGTATCGCAAAATTTTGTGGACCAAGCTGGCAACTCCGATGAATGGCCGTGCCAAGAGATGCGTGCCAAAATAGGCGGTTACGTGCTACCTGCAGAATTTCGGAAAGCGAATATTCATAAATACGGTTCGGTAGCGATGGCTAGGCGTTACGACAAAAATCCAAAAAAGAGTTCATCCCCCTTTGAATTTTATATCGTGCTCGGTCAGAAATACAGCAAAACAGAAATTAAAGCCCACGAACGCGAGTTTGGTACATCATACACTCCAGCACAATATAAAATTTATGAAACCATTGGCGGCACACCCTATTTAGACGAGCAGCACACGGTAATAGGCGAAGTAATAGCAGGAATGGACGTAGCCATAGCGCTCAACAAGGTGAAAGTAGATAACCGAGAATGGCCACTCACGGAAATTCCTATTTCCATGAAGGTTTTGAGGTAAATTAAAAAACTTCCGTCTTCGGTCTTTTACCCCTCATATTATTCCATTGGATTGAAATTTATATAATGTATCTTTGTTGTCCTAATATTTTACCAGATGAAGCTATTATTAAACATAAATGACGATAAGGTGTCCTTTTTTATGAAGGTAATCCAGGATTTTGATTTCATTACGGAAGCAACGCCATTATCCAATTCTAAAGCGGAATTAATGACTGAAATAAAAGAATCAGTAGAAGAGTTAAATCTTATCCGCTCGGGGAAATTAAAAGGGATTTCAGCAAAAGAATTATTACGTGATTTATAATGTAATTGCCACCCCAAAATTTGCAAAAGAATTAAAAAAATTAGCAAAAAAATTCCCATCACTCAAAACTGAATTTTCTTTTCTGATAGATCAGTTAGAAAAGAAACCTGAATCTGGCACACCCTTGGGTAAAAATTGTTTTAAAATTCGATTAGCCATCAAATCAAAAGGAAAAGGAAAATCTGGTGGAGCCAGGATAATCACAAAATTCGTTGTCATTGAGGAAACTGTGTTCCTACTTTCCATCTTTGATAAATCGACCAAGGATAATATTACCGACAAAGAATTAATGAATTTACTCGCACAAATCGATTAATTCATTTTTTCAAATCCAAACTCCCGTCTTCGGTCTTCCGTCTCCCAACTCCCAACACCTAACTCAAGTCAAATGGAATCAACTTCATTACAAAAACCACTTTGGGTTCATCGCCCGATGCTTTTTCAATTTCATCGGTCACTATGCGCATGGCATCTCGGTATTCGCCAAAAACTTGGGTACTCATATTGTTTTCTTGAATAGTGATTTCTTCATGCGAGTTTAGCGCTTCAATAAACGCTTTAATAGAAGGTTTATAATCCGGATTTAGCGGATACATACTTATGTCGATGGATACTTTCATGGGATTTGTTTTTATTAATTACACTTGCATGTGAGTGGAAATAACTGGATGCAATCGTGCGGTAGAATTTTTCTTATTTCTAACCTCGTGTCTTTACTTATGTAGGAATGCTGTGCGTTAAAAAAAGCCATTTTACGGCATCCTCCCATGGCGGTAGGTATGGTAGAAATATTGGTGAAATCGGCATCTAAATAAGTTAGATTCACTAATGTACCGAAACTATCAGGTAAACTACGAAAACTATTATGATGCAAAATCAACTTATCCAATTGACGCAATTGACCGAGTTCTACGGGTAGTGAATCTACTTTATTTCTACTTAGGTTTAACTCTTTTAAGGCCGTTAAGTTGCCAATTTCTTTGGGTATCTGCGTGATTTTATTTTTACTTAAATCTAGTATTACCAAGTTGGTTAATTGGGTAATTTCTTTTGGAAATTCGGTCAATTTCTGTTTTTTCAAAATCAACACCTTTACGCCAAGTCCAGCGGCTATCGCTTCTTTTAAATTGGTAAATGTACTGTCGGCTTGCGCATTGGCCGAGAGGCCTACACAAAAAAGGAATATGATAACTAGGAAACGCATTAGCCTAAAATAGTTTCGGTTTGTTGCTTATCTTTTTCTAATTGAAGGCGTAATTCTTCCAAATTGTCAAACTTTTTTTCGTTACGAATGCGTTTTTTTAAATATACCGAAACGGTTTTTCCATAAATATCGGACGAAAAATCGAAGATATGCACCTCTATACTAAGCGTATTCTCATTGCTAACGGTGGGTTTAGAACCAATGTTCAACATTCCACCATATTGGGCACCATCTACCATGACCGAAACGGCATAAACCCCTTGCGATGGAATAAGTTTAAAGGGATTATTTACAGAAATATTAGCCGTGGGAAACCCAATCTGTTTCCCTCTTTTAAAGCCATGCACCACTTCGCCCGAAAGAGAAAATTCATACCCTAAAAACTGATTAGCCGTTTCAAAATCTCCTTCCGCAAGCGCTTTTCTAATTTTGGTACTACTTATATTTATGTCCTCAAAAGTTTGGGCTTCAATCTGCTCAATTTGGAAACCATAAATCACCGCAAACTCTTCTAAATCAGCAATTGAACCCTCTCGGTCGCGACCAAACTGATGATCATACCCAATCACTAGTAATTTAGTATTTAACTGCTTGATTAAAATATCTCGTACAAAAGCCAGAGAACTGGTTCGTGAAAATTCTTTAGTAAATGGAATGATCACAAAATGGTCAATCCCTGCTTTTTCTAACCGTTCAATCTTCTCATCAATGGTGTGAATCAGTTTAATATCGGCTCCGGGTTGAATAACCGAACGCGGGTGCGGATTAAATGAAACCACCACGGTTTCGCCCCCATGCAATTTGGCTAGCGTTTTGAGTCTATTTAAAATAGTCATGTGGCCCGAATGAACTCCATCAAAGGTACCCGTGGTAACCACCGGAAACTCCGGAGCTACAAATTCATCTACGCCATAATATACTTTCAACTCTTTTTTATTTGGAACGCAAAACTAACAATCGATTACACATAAGAACATTCTATTGGCTATGGAAAGCCAATGCTGAAGAAATAATTCCTACCTACTAATAGGTATTTTACCCTTCAAAATTAGATTATTTAGAATCATTCTAAATAAGATATTTAGTTTTGCACAAAACGAAACCATTATGAACGTATCAAGTATCAAAAAAGGAGTGGCCGCATTTATTATCGTCTTGTTATTTATGCCTATTGGTCACTCCGTAATGATTCTAAATGAAGGCATCCTTCCGGATCATAAATTTGCCGGGGCATTTTTTATAGGTCTCCTTGGCGTAGTTTCCCTTGTTTTTGGATTACGGCAACATAATCGCCCCATTGTGTCTACTTTATTAGGTCTAACATCCGGAATACTAATTTGGACTGGGTGGATTGAATTTTCATTTGTTTGGGTAGCGCAGAAATTGCAAGTCGAAGGTCTTATGGAAAACAGAATAGTGGTCACCAAACCAGAATACCTCATTATGCCATCATCCATTGGCTTATTATCCACTTTTTTGCTATTCTACTTATTCTCCCAAAATAGATGTCAATTTTTTAATTGGTTTCAAAGAACCATTAATTTAAAACCATTAATTAAAGTAACTATCCAAACCTATAAACCTATTGCCATAATTACTTTTATGGAAACAATTATGATTCTTTGGACGTTTTATATTGTCCTTTTACTTGTATACGACCCAGAAATTGCTGGCGACAAACATATAATTACTTTTTTGGTAGCCGTTGGATCCCTATTTTGGTCAGTATACCTAATCGCACAATTGCTAAAAATTAAAACTTTAGATTACGCCATAAGATACGCTGTGCCTACGGTGATAATTTTTTGGAATGTTATTGAGATACTGGGTAGATGGAATTTCTTAAAAGAAATATGGATTTACCCCCAGGAGCATTGGCTAGAAATGACCATTACACTTTTCCTACTAATCCTATTCATAGTATTCAATTTGCACCCTCGTTCTAGCATAGAAAAAAAACGAAATCATCATCACCATCGCGGTGAAACTACCCCAAATACCAGCACATCCAATCAAGTTGAATAATACGAAAAGAATACACGAATGGGTCAAAAAGTGGGTATTCCTCAGCCTAATGTGTGACAATAATCATACAATTTCAGACCTTTTTGTGACCTTTTTATGACAAGGAAAATTGACTTTTCGACCTTCCTTTGCCTTATCAATATGAATACAAAATACTTATTTTAAAATCAACAAAATGAAACGAATTATACCTTTTATCCTCACAATTTTAGTTCCTGTATTTGGGTTCTCGCAAGCAGATTCCATTTCGTACGGACCAGGATATGTAAATCAAGTTTGGTACAGTTTTGCCAATGGCGAAGTAAAAACTGCCGATAATACCGCTTGGGATTTATCTTTTGGAACAGGAGGAAGAAATACAGATATACGCATCAATGATGGATTTGGTGTGGAACTTTACTTATATCCAAACGGAGATACAGCTGCTTGGAATACCATTGACACAACCGGATTAAGTTCTTGGACTCCTCGTTTTAATAGCGACACTTCTTGGAGCGTCACTGCTTTTGCAGCACCCAATACAGTTCATCCTGATTATGGTTGGGGTATTTACAACTCAACCACACATAATGTGGTGGGAGATAGTATTTACATTATCAAACTAACGGATGGTTCATTCAAAAAATTGAAATTAGGTATGATGCAAGGCAATGGCGATTTCAATTTTTATTATGCGGATGTAGATGGCGCGAATGAAGTGCAAGGTTTGATTAAAAAGCCTTCTTATATCACTAAGAAAAACGTTTATTATTCTATGACTACCGATTCTATCATGGATTTAGAACCTGCAAAAACAGATTGGGATATTGTATTCACCAAATACAACCAATTGCAACCCCAAGGAGGTTTCTATAAAGTGTCTGGAGTTTTGGCAAACGAAAACCGTTCTACCGCAGAAGCTAGAGAAATTGATTTAACCACCGTAGGTTGGTTTGGTCAAGATTACCAATCAAATATTGGCATTATTGGTAGTGATTGGAAAAAATTCAATATGACTACTTTCCAATATGATATCGTAGATAGTTTAACTTACTTTTTCGTAGATACCAATGCAACGGTATGGCAATTGACTTTCACTGATTTTGCAGGTGGAGCAACAGGAATGACTAAATTCAATACTTCTCAAGTAGGTGTATTGAGCGTAGATAACACTCCAATGGCAAACAGAACAGTCAACGTATTCCCAAATCCAGCGGTAGACCATGTAACTATTTCGATAGAAACAGAACAAGCACAAAACAACGTAGCGGTTACGGTATATTCCTTAACAGGCTCGATTGTGTATGCCAGAACTATTCCTGTAGCTGGTACTACCAACGTTGAGTTTCCAGTAAGCTCTTGGCAAAAAGGAATGTATTTGGTTCGAATAGGAAACGATGCGAATGCAATTGTAAAACAATTAATTATTCAATAGTAATTGGTCAGCTTCGAAAGAAATACTTTCGAAGCTGACTTTTTTAAATCACTGTGGTTTTGAAACGTTTATCCTCCATATTGTTACATTTCGCTTTCCTTACCGGGATTAGTTTTTTGTGCTCTAATGTTATGGGTCAACAAACGATGGTGAGTGTACTGGATGGCAATTTTGGAGACCCTATTCCTTCTGCCCATGTGAAATTCACGAATATTGAAACCCAAGAGTTTGAATACGTAATTACCGACTTGGATGGAAAAGCAATTTTACCCGAACCTGAGAATTTCGGTAATAAATTAGAAGTGTTGGTGACCTTCATCGGTATGAAACCTCACAAACAAACAATTACCAAAGGAAGCACGGTAAAAATCAAGCTTTTTGACCAAATTGAAATGTTGAAACAAATGGTAGTTACCGGTCAGTTTTCAGCCTCAAGTCCCGAAAAAGCAGTCCACAAAATAACCCTCATTTCTAAAGAAAAAATTGAAGCATTAAATGCCGTATCACTTGACCAAGTGCTAAATAGAGAGTTAAATATGAATATTTCACAAGACGGTGTGTTGGGAAGTAGCATTAGTATTCAAGGGCTATCGGGCGAGAACGTAAAAATTCTTGTAGATGGCGTTCCGATGGTAGGCAGATTAAACGGAAGTATTGACTTAAGCCAAATAAACTTAAACGACATTGAAAGAATTGAAGTAGTAGAAGGTCCATTATCGGTTTCGTACGGAAGCAACGCTTTGGCTGGGACCATTAATCTTATTACTAAAAAAGGAAGTGCAAAACCCCTATCTGCAAGCGCTAAATATTACACCGAAAACATTGGGACACATAACATTAATACCCGTTTTGGATTTAGCAAAGGGAAACATTTTGGGGCGGTTACTTTTACTCGAAATTATTTTGATGGATGGAACATTGGCGACCCTGTTTTTGGAAACCCTGAATCCATTGCCGATTCTTCACGGGTTAAATTATGGAAACCTAGAACCCAAAATTTAGGTGGATTGAAATACGGATACAATTTGAAAAATGGTTCAATTCTGTATAACATCAATGGGTTTGACGAAAAAATAACCAATAAAGGCAACCCACGTGGACCGTATAACGAAATTGCATTTGATGATAAATACCTGACCCAAAGATTAGATAATAGTTTGACACTAAACTTGAAAGTTGATTCAACAAACAACCTACAGGTGATTGCGGCTTACAATTATTACCAACGTCAAAAACTTTCCTTTATCACTGATTTAACAGGGGTTACATCCGTTCCGAATGAAACTCCGGGAGCTAACGACACCACTAAAACCGATTTGAGTTTGATGCGTGCCACCTATTCTGGTGCTCCAAAAGGTCAAAACTGGCGTTATCAATTAGGAACAGACTTGAATTATGAAACCGTTTCGGGGGCGCGTATTCTGAACCAAAAACAAGCTATTGGCGATTTTGCTGGCTTTGCAAGTTTAGAATGGCAACCTGTTTTCAACTGGACATTTAGACCTGGAATACGGATGAGTTACAATACCAAATATGGCGCACCTGTAGTGCCATCGTTGTACATCAAATACCAGCTAAAACCAAGCATGTCGATTAGAGGTTCGATAGCACGTGGATTTAGAGCTCCATCGGTAAAAGAATTATTTATGGATTTTGTGGACATCAATCACGATATTCATGGAAACCCAGATTTACAAGCTGAAACCGCGTTGCACACTTCGGTAAATTACACCTACACCCGATTAGCTAAAGGGCGTATGTTAAAACTGAAATTTGGCGTATTCTATAACCAAATTCAAAACAAAATTACGTTAGCACAAGTGAATGCCACTCAATATGCGTATGCCAATGTGGATGAAGCCTTATCGCTTGGTTTTAATACCGAAGGCCAATACACCATTGGACATATAAAAGCGAATGTAGGTTTTTCATTAACGGGTACGCAAAACACGATTGAAAGCATTACTCCACTTCCTATTTGGTATAGTCCGCAGGTTACCTCATCGGTATCTTATTCTTTAAAAAAGGCTAAAATGGACTTGAATATTTTCTACAAATACACTGGAGAGATTGCGCAAGTAACAATGGATTCTGAAAATAATTTGAATCAAAATTTCATTGGCAGTTACACTTTATTAGACCTTACTGCCAATAAAAAACTTTGGAAAAACCATTTGATTTTAGGCTTAGGCGTGAAAAACATATTGAATGTAACCAACATTTCTACCACCGAAAAAGGTGGCGCCCATGGCGGACCAAATGGCACAAGACCCATAGCTCCTGGTCGGGTTTTATTTCTTAAACTTGGGGTTCAATTATAGGACTTACATTTTGAGCATCTCCAAGACACATATACGAAAAGCAACTGATTTAAAACTAGGCGAATCAAGTGTAATTAAAGGATTTGAAAACGAACATATTTCTGCCAAGTTTATGGAGATTGGTTGTCTTCCAAAGTCTCCGATACGACTTATTAGAAAAGGGCCCGCAGGTAAAACCATGTATTTACGCATAAATGGCAATGCATTTGCGCTTCGACAAGAAGAAGCGGCTCAAATCATTTTAAAGTTTTAAGAGATGGGAACCAGCGAAGAAACTTTAAAAATTGCGTTAATTGGGAATCCAAACGCTGGCAAAACATCGGTATTTAACCGCCTCACGGGTTTACACCAGTCAGTTGGGAATTTTCCGGGAGTAACGGTCGATAAAAAGTCGGGTACCTACCCTCTTCCAAATGGTACTCAAGCGGTGATTACGGATTTACCGGGTACCTACAGTTTATACCCCAATTCATCAGACGAACAAATTGTATTAGAGACCTTACTTAACGATAAAGATGCTGCTTTTCCGGATTTAGTACTCTACGTTGCCGATGCCAACAACTTAGAACGACATCTAGTTTTGCTTACGCAAATCATGGACTTCGGAATGCCTATCATACTGCTTTTGAACATGATAGACGTAGCACATAGCGAAGGAAAATCGTGTAACGAGGCTAAATTAGCGCAAAGCTTGGGCATTCCTGTAGTGCGCGTAAATGGACGAACCGGAGAAGGCACAAAAGACATTGGGCCTGTTATTATGCAAATGGAAGGGGTGAATTGTGAGCCTTTTTTAAATGTAGAATCCTACGCATTCGAGCTGGAAAATGAAGTGAAAGAAATGTTCGGTTTTGAAAACAATTACCGCGCACTATTAACCGCTCATAATTACCATAAATTGGATTTCATAAGTCCGAAAGACGCTAAAATTTTGGATGAATTAATTTCAGAATTGAATTTTAAAAGTATTGGGTTACAGTTTGAAGAAATCATGGCCCGTTACGATCAGTTGCATCCCATTATGGAATCGATGGTGGTGGATAATGGATTGGATGCAGAAACACAATCGGCCAAAGCAGATAGAATCTTGACGCATCCTTTTTGGGGGAGTTTAATATTTATCACCACTCTTTTTGTGATTTTTCAAGCCATTTTTGCGTGGGCTAATTACCCCATGGATTTGATTGATAGCGGCATGGCTTGGGTGATTAATAGCACAAAATCTATTCTTCCTCCAGGGCTTTTCTCCGATTTTATTACCGATGGTATTCTTTCTGGAATTGGCGGAATCATCATTTTTGTTCCTCAAATAACCATCCTTTTCATCCTCGTTTCTTTATTGGAAGAAGTGGGATATATGTCGCGAGCCGTATTTCTATCCGACACCTTAATGCGTAAATTCGGATTGAATGGACGTAGCATCGTTTCGTTGATATCGGGCGCTGCTTGTGCGGTACCAGCCATTATGGCTACCCGTACTATTAGCAATTGGAAAGAACGATTAATCACCATTTTTGTCACTCCATTTATTAGTTGCTCCGCGCGTATTCCCGTATTTGCGGTATTAGTAGCCTTTGCTGTTCCGGATAAAACAGTGGGTGGTTTTTTCAACCTTCAAGGACTTGTAATGATGGGACTTTACATGCTTGGCGTATTCGCTGCATTAGGCTCTGCATGGGTTATGAAAAAGATTCTTAAATCAAAAGACCGTTCGTTTTTGATGATGGAATTACCTACGTACAAAATGCCCTATTGGAAAAATATTAGCATTACCGTATTCCAAAAAGTAAGTATATTCATTAAAAATGCAGGGAAAATCATACTCATAATATCCATGGTTTTATGGGTGCTTGCTTCGTTTGGACCAGGTGATTCACTACAAAAAATAGAGGATGGCGTACGTACCGAAAAAGCTTCCAAACAGGTTTCGACTAAGGATTTGAACAACCTCATCGCGTCTAAAAAAATTGAAGGTTCATACGCAGGCTTATTAGGAAAGCAAATTGAACCCATTATTAAACCATTGGGTTTTGATTGGAAAATCGGTATTGCATTAATTACCTCATTTGCCGCTAGAGAAGTGTTTATCAGTACCATGGCAACTATCTACAGCGTAGGAAGCGATGGGGATGCCGAATCGGTAATTCAACAAATGCGCGTAGAACGACATGCCGATACCGGTGAGTTGGTCTATACTTCGGCTACTGCTTTTTCACTGCTCATATTTTACGTGCTAGCCATGCAATGTATGAGTACATTAGCTATTGTGAAACGCGAAACTAAAAGTTGGTTAATTCCAATGGCGCAATTATTTTATATGACCGGACTGGCTTATTTAATGAGCTTTTTGACGTATCAGGTTTTGAGTTTTTAGGTATTAGGTATTAGTTTTGAGTGGTTAGTGTTTAGTGTTGAGTTTTGAATGTTGAATGTTGAATGTTGAATGTTGAATGTTGAATGTTG
>TARA_R110002050_G_scaffold300813_1_pt1 | contig 21073 bp, 12 predicted proteins | sample TARA_R110002050 | Tara Oceans TARA_R110002050 (sample SAMEA4396988) | marine metagenome | biome: Polar Biome; feature: [DCM] deep chlorophyll maximum layer (ENVO:01000326); material: water (ENVO:00002006), including particulate matter (ENVO:01000060) such as... | depth 25 m
ATCAGAATGCGTTAATAATTACTCTAAGATATTAATAATTAGCTATATAACAAAGCCAATTCTCTCTTTTTTCAATTTGGTAAAGTAGAATTAGAAAAATATTATCCTACTTTATTATCATTCTCACATTATTTGGCAGTTGTTCAAAATCCGACGATGATAATCCGATTAATGAAGAGGAAGAAGAAATTATAATTCTCGGCCGTCCTTTAATTGGAGTACAGCGTTGGGATATGTATTCAGGAAAAGGATCAACACAGGCTCAGGAGCTAGGTTACTTACCGGGAGGACAGGGATTTCTAAAACCCGAAGAATGGCATTTTCGTGCTCCATTTTTTTGCCGAAGGACGGAGGATGTGGACAGGGTAAACCATCCTGAAAATGCGGGCCCCATTTGGTTTAACCATCCGTACAACGAAAGTGTGTTACAGGAAGCCATGGACAAAGAAATTGATTTTGCCACAGAGGCAGGTATTGATTTTTTTATATTTAACGGACCAACGCGGACACTTTTTAGTAATGGCTGGGAGTTGCATAATAATCTGGATGCTTACCTGAACAATAAACGACCGGACAAAACAAAATTTGTTTTTGCCCTCTATGGGCATGAAGCAATAAATTATAGTAAAACCAAAGTTGATTTAATGCTTGATGAAATTATTCCTTATTTGCAGTTGCAGGACTGGCAAACGGTAAAGGGAAATCGTCCACTTGTTCTTGTATTATGGCCACTACAGTTTGAATCAATGTTGGCAGCGCAAAGCAGTCCATCAGAACGAATGACACTCGTTGAATTTATTGAACTTGTGCGTGAAAGAGCAGATGAAGTCGGATTAGAAGACCCTTACATTGTGGCAGAGCAGGTCAGTCGAACATATGAGAACAAAGTGAAACTTGCCAATGCCGGATTTGATGCAATAAGCGATTATGCTGGGGCTTATGGTGGTTCAGTTGCTCCACGCGATCAAGGTCCTACCTATGCAGATGCTACCGAAACAATGATACAGGAATGGGATAAATTCATATCTCCTGAGATTGAATTTGTCCCACCAATGGTTACAGGTTGGTACCCCTGGCCAAGGGCAGAAAGTAATAGTTGGTGGCATTACCAAAATCCCTTACCGGGCGAATTGGCAACTAGGATTGAAAAAACTTTTGATTTTGTAAGTGATCATATCGAAAATTGCAAGGCACAGGTGGTTTTTGCCTATTCATGGAACGAACACTCCGAAGGAGGAACACTTTGCCCAACTATGGGTGAGTCCCCTGATTATATTCCGGTAACTACTTGGCTTGATGAGGTGGCTGAGGCGCTGAAGTAGATTGTTATTTTAGTTGAAGAATAATTAGCGAAAGGCGAAACTTTAAGAACAGGAACTTGCATTCTTTGATGGCATATGAAAAATACACTTAAGCGAGTTAATAAAAGAATTGGTGACTCACCTATAGTTGGGGATTGGTTGTTGCTTTTTTAAAAGATATAGAATATGAAAAAAAATACAGCATTATTCTTTTCGGTACTCCTGATTGTATTTTTTCTAGGATGTAAAAACAACAAATCAGAAGTCTCACGACCCAATATCATTTTTATTTTAGCTGATGATTTTGGCTACATGGATGTTAATGGTTATGCACAGCATACTTTAGGTGCAGATAAAAGTACAATGTATTATGAAACTCCCAATCTTGACAGACTTATGAGTGAAGGAGTGTCTTTTTCGCAGGCCTATGCTAACCAGTTGTGCTCTCCAACAAGGGCCAGTTTACTCACTGGGAAATATGCGGCGCGTGTTGGTGTTACCACAGCAACAGGACCGGAACCAACGTATTATAATCAAAACATGGAAACACCGGAAGGATCTTATATCCACGACGCTCTTTATCATGTCGATCCCATAAAAATACAGCAGGCCTGGATGAATGGAAGTTCCAGCTCTGCCGTACCCGCCGGTACGCAGTACGATAATGACCAGGATGAGTTGAGCATTGCAGAGGCGCTAAAGGATTATCATTCGGCATTTATCGGAAAGTGGCACATCGGTGGTCATGGGGCGAAAGGATACCAGCCTTCCGACCAGGGATTTGAGGAATTGGTATATTGGGATGCACCTGGGTCAGTTTATTTTGAATGGAAGGAAGAATGGCTGGCTCCGTTTGGTCACAAAAACAGTAAATACGCCCGTTATCCTAATGCCCCAAAGCGACCCCAAAGTGATTTTGTTATCGGAAATATAGGTGAAGAAACTGGCGAAGCATACCTAACCGATGATTTGGCTGCTCAGGCAGTAAGTTTTATGAAAAAACGTGCAGCAATAGAAGATCAACCTTTCTTTCTATACTTCAATCATTTTGCTGTACACACACCATTGCAAGGAAAGGAAGAAGACATTTCCCATTTTGAAAACAAAGAAACCAAAGGTTGGAATGGGCATGTCAATCCTGTTTATGCATCAATGATTAAAAGCCTCGACGAGTCAGTGGGCAGCATAATGCAAGCACTGGAAGACACCGGATTGGAAGACAATACCCTTGTGGTTTTTATGTCCGATAATGGCGGGATAGCAACTAAGGTTGCACACCAAGGTACTTACACCGATAATTCACCGCTTTTAGGAGGAAAAGCATGTGTTACCGAAGGCGGAATTCGGGTACCACTTATTTTCCGATGGAAAGATAAAATAAATGGTGGCCAATGGTCAGATATTCCAGTTGATTGTTCCGATATTCTGCCCACCTTCACCGATCTTGCCGGTTACAATGCCAAAATGATTATCGAACAAAATGATTTGGATGGAAGAAGTTTTGCATCACTTCTATCAGATGTGAGCAATACAGAAAAAAGTTATACAAAAAAAATTAGGTACTGGCATTATCCCTTTAATGTAATCTATAACAGTCCCTTTGACGGTTTGCCTTTGCAGCCTCATTCTGCCATTCGCGAAGGAGATTATAAACTGATTTTCGACTGGTATGGACGGTTATTTTTATTCGATATTGAAAAAGATCCTTACGAGAAGAATAACCTGGCAAAACAAATGCCTGAGGTGACCAATGACTTGTTCCACAAACTGATGCAATGGACAAAGGAAAATGTAAAAGAAACTTATCTCCCATATCTAAATAAGGATTACGATACGCTGAAAGAAGAGCGAGATGTACCTTTTGTAAATTTGGTAGAAGCCTGGAGAAAAGGTGAGGATATTGCAGCATTGGCAAATTGAAATGTAGAGTCTTTTCAGAAGGATTTGAATTTCTTATCAATAACAATGAAGATTAATGGCTGATTGCGGCTCATAAACCAAAAATGGAACATCGGAAAAACAACTTGGACCAAAATAGAAAGAATTATTGGGGCCGTATAAGCACATTTGTACTACCAAAAAAAATAAGTAAGAATATGTCGTTCAATCAAATCAACACAAAAAAAACAATCAATATCCTATTGATACTTTTCTTATTTGGCTATTGTGCAAATGCACAAAATGCCGATTTCGAAACCATAGACAAGGAATTTGAGAATCCACCCAATGCCTACCGGATTATTCATTATTCCATGAACGGGACTTTAAACAGTTCAGTCCTCGATGAGATGGAGAACTATGGTATTGGAGGTATTCAAACTCGGGTTCCGCTGAATAATTATTTGCAGAGCGAAAGTGGATGGAGTTCCACAGCAGCTTATATCAATCAGGCCAAAGAACGCGATTTTCAGGTTTGGATACACGATGAACGAGGTTATCCTAGTGGAGCAGCAGGTGGTTTGGTGGTTCAAGGGCACCCGGAATATGAAGTGCGGGGAATGATTCGCGTTAACAAAACGGGATCCGGAACAGGAGTAGTTACTTTAAACCTGCCTTCAGGTATTATATTTATCCGTGCCAATATCTGTAAAGTGGTAAACGGAGAACCGGATTTTTCAACGGCACAGGAAGTGACAATTTCCGGCAGCAAAATAGAAACAACAGGATTGGAGGGCAACTGGCAACTCTCGGCTTTCGGAGAGAAAATTCTGGATAAAGACACCCAGGCGCAGTCGACCATCGAGCAATTCGGACAAACAGGGCATTATCCCAGTTTATTGAATAAAGAGGCTTGTGCCCGGTTTATTGAAGTAACACATCAAAACTATGCAAATCACATAACTCCTATCGATGAAAAAATCGATGTATTCTATACAGGCGAGCCAAATCTCATGTCCAGCTATTGGCAGTACGATGGATCAACAGCTGACTATCCCTACATTCCCTGGGAGAAAACACTGATTGACTCTTTTCAGTCTATGCACGGCTACGACCTCATGCCGCATCTGGATGCACTTTTTGCTGGTATTTCGGAGCAGGCACAAACCGTTCGAATGAACTATTATCAAACCATTGCCGAATTGGTGGCAGAAAACTATGGCGGCCAGATTTCTGAATGGTGCGAGGAGAATGGCGTTCGCTCCATGGGGCACCCTTTGCTGGAGGAAGATATTATCTGCCAGGTTTTCTGTTATGGCGATATGCTTCGCTTTTTGCGCGAATTTCATATCAGGGGCTGCGATTTACACATTGGTCGCGAAGACAACAACCACTGGATTTACTGGATGGGGAAATATGTGGGTTCGGCTGCTTACCTCGATGACAAGGACACTGCAACTATAATGGGATTGCTGGATCCGATTATTGGGCATGGCAGGGATGACCTTACTCCGGAAATACCAATTCTAAAACGTACAGTAAACATGAATATGCTTTGCGGTTTAAATCAGTTTACATCGTATATGCCCTACAATAGTGCTAATGATGGTTATGATGCCGATGAGTATAAAAAGTTTAACGAATATGTAGGCCGAATTGGAATGCTATTGCGTGGTAGCTGGAGCGAAGCACCTGTTGCCATGTATTACCCCATAAAATCATTTCAGGCACAGTACCTGGCCAGCGATAAACCCTGGAGCCAGGTGGCGAATGATTTTCGTGAAAGACAGAATGTGGTTGACGATCTGGCCAAGGGAATTATAGAAAGTGGTATCGATTTTAATTTCGTTACCGACGATGTATTGCTAAAATCATCAGTTCAAAGCGGAAAGCTAAAGGTAGGGAGCCACATTTATTCGCAATTAGTAATGCCAAAAGTAGAAATGATTCCACTGGATGTATTGAAAAAAATCAAAGAGATGGAAGGCGAAGGGATTCGTGTACATTGGGTAGAAGCCGTGCCAAAATTGGGGGCAACAATGGAAGAGCACAGCGAGGTAAAAGAGATTGCCAAAACAATACTAACTAACAATGCGCCTATTTCCGACCTGCGACGAATCCGTCACAACGAATTCTCCATCAGTTTCGAAACTTCAGACTATCAGCTAAGAATGGCACGTTTCCGGAAAGAGGGTAAACGAATTTATTTTATAGTAAACGATTCAAAGGATGAGATTACACTAAACGCTTCTTCCGAAGAGGTAGAAAATCTCAAAGTATACAATCCTGTTGATGGCAGTACAAAAGAAGTAACACTGCCACTTTCCGAAACGATTGATGGCTATGAGAGTTTGATTTTGGTTGAAACGAATGATGAAAGTATTACGGGAATTAATGAAGAGCTGAAAAGTGAAGAGAAGACATTTAAACTCTTGCCAAATCCAGCGAAATCGATGGTAGATATTGTAGTGAAAGAGCAATTTGTGGGAGAGAATCTGGAGATTTATAATATGGACGGCAAGCGTATGTTTAGCCAAACAATAACAAATAAAAGGTTTTCGCAGGATGTGTCAGGTTTTAATGCTGGCCTCTATTTTGTGCGAATTGGTGGATATGCTGATGTTGAAAGATTATTGAAGATAAATTGAGAAGTACCATGAAAAAAATAAGTCTCATTTTCCTTTTCCTTGCAGTTTTGCTGCTGGTTGGGCAAATTGGCAAGGCAGATGTCAAACCAGCCAGTGTGTTTTCTGACAACATGGTGCTGCAAGCCGACCGAAACATTGCAGTTTGGGGGACGGCAAACCAGGCCGAATCAGTTATTGTTGAAATCGATGGCAATAGAGCTGTGACGAGGGCAGGATTTGATGGGGAATGGCAAGTTGAGCTACCTGCTATGAAATATGGTGGTCCTTACGAATTAAATGTTTTTGGCGATGATACCTTAACGCTAAAAAATGTAATGATAGGTGAGGTATGGCTTTGTGGAGGGCAGTCGAATATGCACATGACCGTTCGGGGAGTAGAAAATGCAAAAGAAGAGATTGCCAATGCCAATTACAGAAACATTAGGTTTTTAACGGTTCCAAAGAGTGGCAGTACAAAGGCACAAAACAATATTGAAGCAAAGTGGGAGGTCTGTTCTCCAAAATCGGTAGAAGAAAAAACCGCAGTAGGGTATTTTTTCGGCAGAGCGTTAAATCAAGAATTGAATGTAGCAGTTGGCCTAATAGATGTGTCATACGGAGGAGCGACTATTTTAACATTTATGGATAAAGCAACGGTTGAAAATACCAACGATACCGTTCTTTTTAAAGAAACACAGCGAGAACGCTGGGAAGGATATAAAAAGAGAGTTGCCTTATGGGAGCAAGGCGGTAGAAAAAATGAACGTCCGGGTTTTCCTCCGCAACATTTCTCTTCACTTTGTTACAATGCCATGGTCAACCCAGTTATTCCCTATACCAACCGAGGTGCTATCTGGTACCAGGGTGAATCAAATGCTGGTCACCCCGATGAATATGTGAATTGGTTTGGCGACTACATTGCAATGATGAGAAACAAATTTAACAACCCGCAGATGTCTTTCTATTATGTACAGCTGGCGGGCTTCGAGAACCAGCACAACACCAATGTGCCACGCGAAATATGGGCAAAATTCCGTCTGGGGCAGGAACAATGCCTCAAATTCCCCAATACGGGTATGGCAACAGCAATGGATATTGGAATGAAAGATAACATTCACCCTAAAAACAAACAGGAAGTAGGAAGACGATTGGCTCTTTGTGCACTCAATCAAATCTATGGCTTAACAAATTTGGTTAGTAATGGTCCTCAACTGAAATCCATAGAAAAGAAAGGGAAGACTTTACTGCTTACCTTTGACTATTGCTATGGAGGTTTAAAGAACAAGGGAAAAGGGAAATCAATAAAAGGATTTTCAGCCGTCCTGACCAATGGTGAAGTGATTGATGTAGAAGGAAAAATAAAATCGGAAAGTACTATTGAGATAAAAGTATCCGGTGCACAACGTTTGCGCTATGCTTATGCTAATTATCCCATCTGCCCTCTGTATAATGGTGTAGGATTACCAGCATTGCCATTTGAAAGGGAAATAAAATAGAACATTGAATCGGAAATAAATTGTATCAATGAAAAATCTAATTGTCATACCTTTTTTTGCTTTAATTCTGGCAGCAGTTGGATTTGAAAAAGCAAGTGCGTCTTTAACGACTGGCGGAAAAAAGTCGAAACCCAACATCATTTTTATTTTATCTGATGATATTTCGCCCAAGGATTATGCCTTTTATGGTGGAAAGACTGAATCACCGGTATTGGATAAGATGGCAAATGAAGGATTGTATTTCAAAACAGCATGGGCAACACCTCGTTGTATTCCAACCCGTGCCATGTTGCTCACTGGAAAATATGCTTTTCGCACTAAAGTTTTCGAAAACCAGGTATATCCCCGGGGAGATGATGGTTACATTAAACCATTGGGAGAACGTTTCCCAAATACCCTGGGTTCGCTAATGACAAATAACGGTTACCGGACAGCCATGGTAGGTAAAATCCAAACGGGTACAGTTCAGAGTTATGGTTTTCAGCGTTGGTGTCTGGTGAATCATGAAGAAGGAGCATATATTTTTGACATGAGAAATTCCGATAATGATGTGGATGGAATCCGCGTGGTTGAGAAAAATGTACACAGTACTGATGCGCTCTTTAAGTATCTTCATGATTTTACAGCAGAAAAGGCCGAAAATCCGTGGTTTGTTTATATGCCACTAAATCTGCCTCACTCAGTACGCAATCCCGATAATCGGGAAAAATGGGGTCCACCGTGGGTACCTGTGTTAGATGAAAACTGGCAAAAGACAGGGGAATTGGTTGAGAATGATTTTGAAGCATGTATACGTTATATCGATTATAAAATAGGTCTGTTTGTCGAACATTTAAAGTTTACCGGTCAACTCGAAAATACCATCATTATATATGCTGGCGACAATGGAACAAACCTATACGGCAAATCCAATCCGGATTCCGAAAAAGGTCCCCGGGTACCATTCGTAGTTTACGCTCCGGGCTACCTGAAACCAACAGGAGCTCGTGATGAACTTGTGGATTTTACAGATGTAATTCCTACCTGTGTAGAACTGGCTGGAGGCACCCTTCCAGCTGACGATGATTTTGACGGACATAGCTTTGCTCCCTTAATTCAAGGAAAGCCATTTACAGGGCGAGATTGGATATTTACCCAATGGTATGGCTGTCGCTGGTTACGAACAAAACAGTGGTTGATTGATGGCCGTGGTCATTTTTATGATTGTGGTGATAATCGTAATGAATGGATTCCGGGAGCATATAAAGATGTTACTTACTCCGATGATAAGGAAGTAATAGAAGTTAGGAAAAACCTGGAAAAAATTCTTAAAACAATGCCGGCACCTGATAACAACGACCCGGAGTTAAAAAGTCAGTGGGAAAAAGATTGGTTAAACAGCAAAAAGTTTGTTGAGCCTTATGTGCCTCGATATTTGGTTGAATAAGTTCTAGATTGGAAAAGAAATTTATAAATATGGAAAAGAAAAATATTTTAATATGCTTGTTATTAGTAAGCTTGATGACAAGTGTCGGTTGTAAAAAAGGAAATGCCGAAAAAGCAGTTGATGAAAACATATCTTCACCCAACATCATCCTAATTCTTGCAGATGATATGGGCTGGATGGATTGTGAACTCTATGGCTCAACTTATTATGAAACCCCAAACTTAAGCCGTTTGTCCAGTGAAGGAATGCATTTTACCAATGCCTATTCTGCCAGTCCGCTTTGTTCTCCAACGCGTGCCAGTATTATGTCGGGGCAGAACCCGGCACGTTTACACCTCACACTGGCCATAACACCTAAAGATGTAGCTGAGCCTAAAGCCTTGCCACCAAAGCCAGGTCAGTACTGTGGCGAGGTGCAGAATAAAAACCATATGCCACTTGAAATATTTACATTAGCCGAAGCTCTGAAAGAATCAGGTTACAATACCGCGCATATTGGTAAATGGCATTTAACCACTTCCTATCCGGGGTGGGTAGAAGGTGATTCTACATACAATGCTGAGCATCAGGGCTTCGATTTTGTAATTGGTGGCAGCCATTTACCCGGTCCACCTGATTATTATTCGCCTTATAAAAATAGAATCCGTAATTTGAAACCGGGACCGGAAGGAGAATATCTGAATGAACGTCTGGCAGAAGAATCTATTAAATGGATTAAATCTGTTAAGGATTCGGATAAACCTTTTTATCTTAATTTCTGGCAGTATGCCATTCACGGACCATGGATACCCAAAAAAGACTTAATGCCAAAATACGAGGCAAAAACTGATCCCCGAGGTTTACAAAGCTGCCCGGAAGTAGCAACCATGCTTGAAAGTATGGACAACAGTATTGGGATGTTGCTTGACTGGCTTGACCTTCCTGAAAATCAAGCTATCAAAAATAATACAATTATTGTGTTTGCTTCCGATAATGGTGGAGTTGTCCATGAAGTAAACGTGAATGGCACCAGAAGAACAGTTACTTCTAACCGTCCACTTCGTGGAGGCAAGGCTAATACTTATGAGGGAGGTACACGTGTCCCTTGGATTGTACGATGGCCCGGGCAAATTGCAGAGGGAGCTGTTTGTGCATCTCCCATCTCAACGGTCGATATTTATCCGACTTTATTAGAATTAACCGGAACAAAAACCAGCGTAATACAAATTCTTGACGGACAAAGTATTGTGCCCTTGCTGAAAGGAAAGACTATGAAAGAAAGGCCCTTATTCTGGGATTTTCCACATCACTTTGGTCCACTTTGTGCATCTTCTAGTGTTGTACTAAAAGGAAACTATAAGTTAATCCGTTTTTATTGGGCCGGAGAAAATGCAGCTTCACACTATTATGAGTTGTTTGATCTGGAACAAGACCCTTATGAAGCAGTAAACCTGGCTGCTTATATGCCTGAAAAGGTAAAAGAACTGGATGTACTTATCACAAGGCACTTGGAAGAAACAGGTGCACTGGTGCCCATTGAAAATCCGAATTTTACAGGAAATCCAAGAAAACAGCGTTCGAATCCTGAGAAATCAGTAATACGTCCAAAATCGTATCATTTATCACAGAGTGATTTGACTTTTGAAAAGAAAAAGGGAAGTCGTACCCTACAACTGCTTAATCAACATGGTAAGCCGTGTAAATCGGCAGCGGTGTTGTTGGAAGGTAGCAGTTGGGTACAAATTGAAAATCTTGACAATGGGAAGGTACATGTATCCTGGGACCGCAGTTTAAAAACCGATGATGCAAAAGTATTATTGGGATGGAGTGGAGGAACTACAGCACAAGAAATGAACGACTGGACATTGGATCCCTTTGAATTGGAGATCAAATAGAAATTGTAAAAACAGATGTCGATGGAAAAAATAATAATACAAAGAAGTTTATATATAGTAGTCGCAACTCTATTATTAATTAGTATTCGTATTTCAGCGCAAAATACCGACTTAAAAATCATTGATGAAGAAACCTTTAAAAATCCGCCAAATGAATACCGCATAACACAATACCAATTAACCCCGCAAACTTTAAAGAAATATCCCGAATATGGAATTGGCGGTACAATGGCTTTTTTCTACAGCATACTTTATCCTGAAAGTGGCAGAGAGAATTATAAACTGGGTGAAAAAGGGCCTGAAATAATGAGCGAACTGGTTGATGCAGCAAAAGCGATCGACTATAAAGTATGGCTTGCTGATGACTGGGGTTATCCCAGTGGAATGGCCGGAGGAAGGGTTGTGGCCGAGAATTCCGAATGGGAAGTTAAGGGTCTGACAATGCTTACGATTTCTGGTAAGGCTTCAGAAGAAATAAATTACACTTTGCCCGAAGACTTGTATGATATTGTTTATGCAAGCATTTATCCCATTAAGAATGGAGTTACAGATCTAAGTTCCGGTCAGAAAATTGGTTTTGAAAAAAGAAAGATTTCAGCAACAGGATTGGAGGGTGAATGGCACTTGAGGATTTTTGCCCGCTATGTGCGTGATAAGGATGTACAGGCACAATCAACTATGCCACAATTTGGACACACCGGCCGCTATCCCGACCTGATGAACCGTGAAGCAATGTCGAGGTTTATTGCGAACATGCACGAACCTATTCTGGCGCAGATAAAAGACCCGGATTCAAGTGTAGAAGGTTTTTACACCAATGAACCCAATCTAATGCAAACGCATTGGCGAAATGAAACAGATGCTCCTTATGCCTGCGTTCCATGGAGTGACGGATTACCTGAACAATTCAAAAAAATGCACGGCTATGAACTATTCTCGATTTTGCCTTTTCTTTATGAAGGACAAAATGATGAAGCCCGCCGTTCGCGTATTCACTATCGTCAGGCAGTTACAGATTTGCTTACCGATAGTTTTGCCCGGCAAATCAGGGAATGGTGTAATGCAGAAGGGATAAAATCAAGTGGTCACTTTCTGCTTAACGAATATCTTTCCATGCATGCTCAGGGCTATGGAGATATGATGAAATTCGTTTCCGAATTTGATGTTCCTGCACTGGATATTCCTATTCCCAATCCCGAGGAGTTTATGGACTTTCCGTATCAGCAAACGCGTTTTTTCAGTTCTGTTGCATCATGGAAAAAGCGTGATATGACCATAATGCTTTTGGATCCTATTATAGGCGGATATGGATTAACACGTCTTTCTCCCGATCTTCCTCTTTTGCTAAATTCTGTAAATATGGCCTCGTTCCACGGTGCGAACATGTTTACCTCCTACATGCCGCTGGACGCCAGTAACGAACATAAAGTCGGTGGGCGTAGTACAGTTGCCAAAGGATACACTCCTGAAGAATTCCGTTTTTTTAATGAATATACAGGACGGCTTACACAGGTGTTGCGAGGTGCACAGCGTGAAGCAGGTGTGGGTCTATATTATCCTATCGCTATGTTTCAGGCAGATTTACTCGCGTCCAATGAGTTCTGGCCCAAAATCTGTGATCAGCACAAAGAAAGACAATTCAAGTGGGACAACACAGAAAAGGCATTGATATATGGCGATGTGGAATATATGGTTGTGCATCCTGAAGGTGTCGAAGAAGCAGAAATTAAGGACGGCACAATAAAAATAGGGTACGGCACTTATCACACCCTTGTTATGCCTCAACTCGATTATATCCCTCTGGCGGTTAGTGAGCAACTAAAGAAATTTGAAAAATCGGGAGGTAAGGTTATTTGGGCGGACCAAGTGCCTTATGCTGCGGAATATGAGAAAAATGACAAGAAAGTACTGAAGAACTTAAATAATGCAAAGAAGATTAAAGTAGACCAGCTGGCTGCTTCAATTAGCGCATCTTACTCACCTGAATTTGACCTGAGTTTTAGTCCCGGAACCGACAAGTTAATCATCGGGCGTTTTCATAAAAATGGTGAACATGTTTATCTTTTGGTGAACCGTCTACAGGAGGCTATTACGATAGATGTCGACGGGCAGCGGCTAAATAAAACAGCAGGCAAAATCAAATTATTGAATCCTTCTACTGGTGAGATTAGTGAAATATCACTTCCGGCTAGTCTTCCATTGGAAGCCAATCGAAGTTTGATGTTGATATCAGGAAGAGATTATCGTAATCAGACGTTAGTTAAATAAAAACAATAAAATGAAAAAAGTAGAGAACCTTATACTGATATGTATCACGGCATTTCTGACTGGGGTGGGATGCAATTCAAAAGAAAACAATGAATCAGAAGATGACAAAAAATCTCAACCAAATATCATTGTCATACTTACCGATGATCACGGTTTTGCAGACCTTGAGATACAGGGACAATTGACCGATTTAAAAACACCACATATCGATAAGCTCGCGGAAACAGGTGTGAGAATGACTTCGGGTTATGTCACGGCGCCTCAGTGCATCCCATCAAGGGCAGGACTTCTTTCTGGTAAGTATCAGCAAAGGTTTGGCCTCGATCATAACGGAACAATCCCTTTTCCTCTTGAAGAAAAGATGATTTCTGAACGCATGAGAGAAGCTGGTTATGTCACCGGGATGGCCGGCAAATGGCACCTGGAACCTAACCGTGAACAACATGAGTGGATTAATGAATATATGCCTGAAATCGCAGGGCGCGACAAATACGTCGACAGTGATATCCCATTTGAAAAAAAGATTCCCTGGTTACCCACCGAAAGAGGATTTGATTTTGTACACGAGGGGCGTTTCAATACCTACTGGGCGAATCATACAATTGATGGCCAACCAATTGAGAAACAGCAAATAAATATCCCGGGTTATCGTTTGGAAATTCAAACAGATGCAGCAGTCTCTTTTATCAACAAATATAAAGATCAGCCTTTCTTTTACTACCTCTCTTATTATGCTCCTCATGTACCCTTAGAAGCAACGGAGAAATATTTGAGTCGTTTTCCGGGTGAGATGCCTGAGCGCCGACGTATGTGTCTGGCCATGCTCGCTGCCATTGATGATGGAGTGGGAAGAATAAAAGAAACACTTCGTGAGAATAACATAGATGACAATACACTCATCGTGTTTTTAGGTGATAATGGGGCACCGCTCAAAATACATAAAGAGGATTTGCCACTTACCATGAAAGGCGGGGCATGGAATGGTTCGCTTAACGATCCCTGGGTAGGTGAAAAAGGAATGCTTTCGGAAGGGGGAGACAGAGTACCTTTTATTATGAATTGGCCAAACGGACTGCCAAAAGGAAAGGTTTATAAGCGACCTGTTATCTCGCTTGATATCGCAGCCACTTCTCTGGCTTTGGCTGGTAAAGAAGTACCAGAGGATTTGGATGGAGTCAATATTGTTCCATACATCAATGGTGAAAAAGAAGGAGATCCGCATGATGCAATTTACTGGCGTTTTTGGCAACAGGCAGCCATTCGCATGGGTGATTGGAAATACCTAAAATTCCACGAAGCAGAGTTTCTATTCAATGTAGCAACGGATGAACATGAACATAAAAACCTGATTATGGAGAATCCTAATAAGGCAAAAGAGCTAAAAGCAAAATTAACGCAATGGGGATCTGAAATGAAACATCCAGGATTGGCAATTAAAGATGCTCCGGCACCAAAGCAATGGTTAAAACATTATTTTGGCGAAAGTAGTCGGGAATAATATACTACAGAATGAATCGAATAATTCTATTTCTGACTTTCGTTGGTGTTTGCACCACTGTTTTAGGGAGCGAAAAACAATCTTCTCGACCTAATATTCTTTTCATTATGGCCGACGATCTGGGGATAAAAGACCTTGGGTGTTATGGTAGTGACTACTACCGAACTCCGAATCTGGATAAGCTCGCTGAACAAGGGATGCGATTTACCCATGCTTACGCAGGCTGCCATGTTTGCTCCCCAACCCGGGCTTCAATCTTATCCGGTCAGTTTCCGCATCGTGTCCAAATAACAGATGCTTTACCATGGGATCGTTTATATGAAAACCCGAAAATGGTGCCACCGGATCATCTCAAAGAGTTGCCTTCAAATCTACCTACTTTTGCTAAGGCACTTCGGTTGGCGGGATACAAAACTGCTTTGTTTGGAAAATGGCACCTGGGAAATGAGTATCAGTTCTTCACAGAGGGCAAGCACAAAGCTTATGGTTTCGATGAAGCATTTCCATCGACGGGTGCAGAGCGAAAAAGAGATAAGAGTGTAGATGATCTAACTGAACGTACCCTGGAATTTTTGGAGTCAAATTCAGAGTGGCCTTTTATGTTGTGTCTGATGCATCATACGCCACATGTGCCACTGGCTTGTCTGCCGGAAGATGAGGCAATTTATGATGATGTACCCAAAGGCCAATTTCAAAAAAACCAAAAATATGCGGGAATGGTTTCGCATTTGGATCAATCCATTCAAACAATTCTGGATAAGTTGGATGAATTGGGTCTTGCTGAAAATACGGTCGTTCTTTTTACGTCGGATAACGGTGGATTAAAGGAAGTTACGAGTAATGAACCATATCGCGGAGCAAAAGGTAATTTGTATGAAGGGGGAATTCGAGTTCCATTAATAGTTCGCTGGCCGAAGCATATTAATACCGGATTGGTTTGCAATGCAGCGGTACATAGCGCTGATTACTTCCCAACTTTTCTGGAGCTGGCAGGATTAGACCCGATGCCGGAAGCTCATAAGGATGGAATAAGCATGCTTCCTATATGGAAAGGGGATATGCCTGAAAAAAGAACATTCTACTGGCATTTCCCGCATCGCCAAAATCCTGCATCAGCTGTGATACAAGAGGGCTGGAAATTGGTACATCAAATTGTATCTAATAGGTACGAGTTATTTGATTTAAAAACAGATCCCTGGGAACAAAACAACCTTACGATTGAGCATCCTGAGAAGTTTGAAGATTTAAAAAGTTTACTTGAAAATCATTTGAAAAATTCCGGTGCGCAGCGTATGCAGACTAATCCTGAATGGGATTCCACCCGTACGCAGGGAAAAATAAGGAATTACGGGACGTATTATCCTGCAGAAGGGGGAAAAATCCAGCAGATAAAGGAACCCTATCCAAGTTGGTTTAAGGGAAAATACTAGAATTTATAAAATTGCCAAACCATGACAGAATGGAAAAAAATAGATCAAGAGCAAAACTAATTGAATGGTGAAAGAAAGTTTTAAAGATAGAACATCGCCAACTTTTAATTGCAATAAAATTTTAAAGAATATACAATGAAGAGCAAGAAACTGATACTTATTGTCTGTTTGTTTTTGTCTTTTACAGAGATTGTGTTGGGACAAAATATAAAAACCAAACGCCCCAATGTTGTAATCGTTATTTCCGACGATCACCGCCACGATTGGATGGGACATAAAAATGAGTTATTACAAACTCCCAATCTCGACCGATTGGCTGAAGAGGGTTGGTCTTTTCCAAATGCCTTTGTAAATGCAGGCGTTTGTTCTCCTTCAAGGGCATCGTTTCTCACCGGAAAGTACATGCATCAGGCATCAGCACCCGATATTGTTTGGGATAACAACTCTTTTCTTCGAACACAAACCATGTTTCCGCAACGGCTTAAAAAGCTGGGGTACAAAACTGGGTATATTGGTAAGTTTCATTTGGGTGAAGAAGAAAAGCCAACGCCGGGTTTCGATTTATGGGCAAGTTTTGAATTTGTGGGTGGCTTTTTCAATCAGAACATTTGGGTGAACGGTGTGGAACAGGAAAAAAATGGTTTTACCGATGATAATGTGGCAGCAATGGCAGAAAATACCATTAAAGAATGGTCGAAAGATGACCAGCCATTTTGTTTGATTGTAGGATTGAAATCTCCTCATATACCTTTCACTTATCCCGAGCGAATGAAGGAATATTATGAAGACACGAATTTCCCGGAACCGGAGACATTTTATTTTGATTACTCCGAAAGTAAACCCGGAATGGCAAATAATTTGATAAACGCAAGAGAATGGAGAGCGGCAATACCTGCCTATGGCTCATTTCAGGAGTGGGTACGTTCGTACACCAGACTCGCAACCACCATCGACCAGTCAGTGGGAACTGTGATTAAGGCTGTTGATGATGCTGGGCTGAAGGACAATACCATTTTTATTTACACGAGCGACCATGGTTATTCATTGGGCGAATTTAACATGTGCGAAAAGCATTATGCCTACGAACAAATTATACGTATTCCGATGATTGCCCGTTTCCCCGACCAAAAAAGAAGGGGCACCCCACCTGGAGATATGGTGATGCTGATGGATATCGCACCAACTGTAATGGATTATTGTGCCGGAGAGATACCGGATGAAATGGAAGGGAAAAGCTGGCGTGTATTGGAGGAATCAAAAGTGGATAGGGACAAACCTTTACGTGAAGCATTGTTTTTTGATTTCTGGCATAATCAAAGAGAGATTCTACCACCCATGCAGGCTGTAAGAACTGAGCATTACAAGCTTATTGATTACGAGTACATGCCCTACAAAGAATTGTATGACTTGGAAAAAGATCCCCTTGAAAAAGAGAATCTGATTGATAATACTGCCTATAAAACCATAAAAAAGGATTTGGAGAAACGTCTGGCAAAATGGAAAAAAGAAACCGATTGGGTGAAACGTGATAAATTAGCACTAAATACTGTTTATATTTCCGAATCGCTTGCTTCAAAAAACCCAAAGGCTGACGATATTCTTAGCAAGAACAATGGATGGTCTTTATTAAAGCGAGAAAATGGTGTTTTCAATCTAAGTAATTACTTGAAAAGCAAAACCTGCTATATCGCCATTCCCGTTAACAACGGCAGTGATTACGATCCATTTATAAACCTAAGAATAACCAATCCTGAAAATAATAAGGCTGCTATTCCGTATCTTGCATATTATCAGGGAGAAGTGATTTACAGTAACGTGGTTTGGAAAACCAAACATGGCATTACAACACCAGCATTTCGAGAAGGATTCGATTTTGGTTATAACCCACCTTTACAGGCAGGGAACAATGTTATTCTTATAGAATTGGAAATGGATAAAGACTTGCCGGCTGAATGGGATTTTTCTGTTGTTGGCGGTGTTGAGAAATTGAAGTTTTATTAATGCGGATTGGAGGTTTTGCATTTAAAAGAGAAATGTAAGATCTACAAAGTAAGGTGATTAAACAAGAAACACCAGTTCATCATAAATTTAGATCGTTATATTTGGTTTTAATAGTAGAAACAAAAAAATACAATGAGAGCAATTGCAAAGAACCGTTTTGGGATTATCGTTATGCTTTTAGGTACTTTAACCAGTTGTCAACCAGCTATTGAAAAACCTGTACAACCCAATGTAATCTTTATACTAACCGACCAATGGCGCGCTTCTGCACTGGGGTATGCGGGGGATGACGTTGTGCAAACACCACAATTGGATAAATTTGCCAAGGAATCTGTTAATTTTAAAAATGCGGTATCGGTATTACCTGTGTGCACGCCTTATCGTGCTTCGTTGATGACCGGTCGATATCCTACAAGTACTGGAATGTTTATTAACGACCTTTACCTGCCTTCGGAAGAATTATGCATGGCTGAAATTTTTAATGACGCAGGCTACACTACAGCATATTTAGGAAAGTGGCATCTGGATGGTCACGGTAGGAAAGACAATGTAGCTCCCGATCGCAGGCAAGGATGGCAGTTTTGGAAAGGTTCTGAATGTGACCACCACTATCCGAAAGAACATTATTACGATAATATGGATACCACGGCCCGTTATTGGGACGGTTATTCAACATACGCCATTGCCGGTGAAGCAAATCGTTATATGCAGCAACAAGCTACAGGTCAACAACCATTTTGTTTATTTGTGTCCATTGGAACTCCTCATTTTCCGCACAGTACAGCTCCCGAGGAATTTATGAACTTGTATCCGAAGGAGAAACTGAAATTACCTGATAATGTTCCAGACGACATGAAGGAATGGGCATACGAAGAATTACAAGGCTATTACGCACATTGTTCCGCTACGGATAAAGCCATTGGTGAGATTATTGACAAAACCAAAGAATTGGGAATTTATGAGAATTCAATCATCGTCTTTACTTCTGATCATGGCGAAATGATGGGCTCGCACGGGTTCCGGCCTTATATGAAACATCAGCCTTATTCTGAATCTGCTAATATTCCTTTTCTGATTTCCTACCCCGGAATGGAGGCAAACAAAGGTAAAACTGCCAAGGCTGCAATTACTACTCCCGATATCCTGCCGTCACTATTATCACTATGTAAGATCAACATTCCCGAAAGTATTGAAGGTTACGATGTTTCTGGGATAATAAAAGCCCCTGCAAAAGATCCCGAAAGGGCAGCACTTTACATGAATCCCTGTCCCTTTGGCATAGCCTATCCAACGAATGAATACAGGGCCATACGTACGGCCAGCTATACCTATGTAAAAACGCCGGCAGGGCCTTCCATGCTTTTCGATAATCAAAAAGACCCAACTCAATTGAATAATCTGGTGAATCAAAAAGATCTGGCAGAAACACAAAATAATCTCGATGAGAAATTGATGAAAGAATTAGCACGAATTGGTGAAACAGAAATCAAACCAAGGGATTATTACCTGAAAAAATTCGGATACTATGGTCGAAAGGAATTTACGAAGACCTATCATATTGTCAATTATCAGGATGTAGAAGTAGTATTTTCGCCCAATGGTGCGTTTAGTATAAAATAGAATTTTCTAGGTGAAGCAAAAAAATATTCTTAAATCGCGCTCATAATTAGGTTTGTTTTGAGAGTAATTTTACCAATCAATATGAAGACTCCGAAATTTGCAAAAATGCAACCTCAGCAAAAGAATTGGTTACCGTAGAGAAAGCTTTCCATTCTAATTTTCTAAATCTTTGTTTTACAAAGATAAATTGAAAATCAATGAGACATCAAACCGTTAAGACCTACTTGTTAATTCTATGTTTAGGATTTTTCGTAACAAGCAACACCACTACTGCACAAGAAAAAAGTGAAAACCAATACGATATTGCCGCCATTGTGTGGCCATCGTATCACCCTGATGACAGGGCAAAAATATTTTGGCCCGATGGAATCGGTGAGTGGCAAACCGTAGTAAGTAATAAACCAAAGTTTGAAGGCCATGAGCAACCAAGGTATCCGCTTTGGGGTTACATAAACGAAGCCGATCCATATGTGGCTGAAATGGAAATTGAAGCCGCCACCGACCACGGTGTGAATGTTTTTATTTTCGATTGGTACTGGTACGATCGTATGCCTTTTCTTGAAGGACATTTAAACGATGGTTTTTTAAAGGCCAAAAACAAGGACAAAATGAAGTTCTACCTGATGTGGGCCAATCACGATGTAAAACGTATATGGGATAAGCGAGGTGCTGATGATGCATTTACCGGAAAAGATAAATCAATAATCTGGCAGGCAGAAGTGGATCGTCCTGAATTTGAGAAGATTTGTCACCGCTTTATCGAAAAATACTTTTCACAACCCAATTACTATACGATTGATGATAAGCCGGTATTTATGATCTATTCCATGAACGACTTGATTAACGGTCTGGGAGGTGTAGATGAGACCATTGATGCTTTAAACTGGTTCAGGGAAGTAACAAAAAAGGCAGGATATAAAGGCCTGGAGTTGCAATATTCTTTGCGATTGGATGGTCAGCGTGACATAGTTGTGGATGACAAAACCTTTGGAGAAGAAAAACAACTGGTTGCCGACCTTGGATTTAATTCACTTACCCATTATGTGTATGCACATATGACTGGTATCGACAGGGATTATATGGAAGTTTTGGAAGATGTTGAGAAAATTTGGAATTGGGTGTCGGATAATTACGAAGCTAAGTATTATCCGCAGGTATCGGTAGGATGGGATGCTAGTCCAAGGGCTCATAATTTTATCGGTGGAATTACAAAAAATAGCAATCCTGAAAACTTTGAAAGTGCTTTACGGAAAGCAAAAAACTTTGTGGATAGACATCCAAAACAAGCACGATTGATTACGGTTAACAGCTGGAACGAATGGACCGAAACCAGTTATTTGATGCCTTGTACCATGCATGGTTATGGCTATCTGAAAGCTATAAAAAGGGTTTTTTTGGAAGAAGAGAAACCATAGTTTCATCGCTTGTGAAAAAAAGCAAATTGTCAAAAGGATAAATAAATTGTCATTTTCAGTATTGTAGAAATAATTTCAAGTATATATGTACTACAAAAAAAAATAAAAAATCAATGAAGATAATTAGAGCATTAGCCTTGCTGATTTTAGCAACATTAACATTTGTTCAATGCAAATCAACAGATGAGAACCAACAAGCTACGTACAATAAAATTCAATCAGATTTTATAACTCCAACC
>TARA_R110002050_G_scaffold93178_2_pt1 | contig 21060 bp, 16 predicted proteins | sample TARA_R110002050 | Tara Oceans TARA_R110002050 (sample SAMEA4396988) | marine metagenome | biome: Polar Biome; feature: [DCM] deep chlorophyll maximum layer (ENVO:01000326); material: water (ENVO:00002006), including particulate matter (ENVO:01000060) such as... | depth 25 m
CTTATTAAAAGGATTTTTGATTTTTACTTAGATGCTAGCATTCATGTGGCTTTAGCTATCTTTAGTTTGGTTCATGTAACCGCACTTACCTTAAACATAAATGTACCTCAAGAACTTTATATTTTCATATTTTTTGGGTCTATCTGCTGTTATAATTTTATAAAATATGGAGTTGAAGCGGAGAAATATATTCTAGTTGCCAATAGATATCATAAGAATATCCAGTTTTTAAGCTTTGTATGTTTGTTAATCGCATTTTATCAACTATTTTTTTTATCAGAGAGAGTTATAGTTACCCTATTTATCTTGGTTGCAATTACAGGTCTCTATGCTTTGCCTGTATTGCCTAGGCATAAGAATTTTCGAAGTTTAAGTGGATTGAAAATTTTAATAGTGGCTACGGTATGGGCCGGCACTACTGTTATATTACCTGCCATCTCAAAATTAGAAGTAATCAGCTGGAATGTTAAGGTTGAAACGTTTCAACGTTTTATGCTGGTGCTGATATTGTTGGTTCCTTTTGAGATTAGAGATTTAAAGTATGACAGTGCGGCATTGAAAACTTTGCCGCAGCGTGTAGGGGTGAAGGGAGCTAAATTAATAGGTTGGAGTTGGGCAATTATTTTTTATGCAGCTACCTTTTTAAAAACTGGTTTAGATGTAACAAACGTAGTTGTCAAGTCTATTCTATTTATAATTTTATTAGCTGTTATATTTAGAACGGAATTAAATCAAAAGAAATATTTTTCGTCATTTTGGGTGGAGTCGATTCCTTTGTTTTGGTGGGTGCTAATAATGATTGGTAAGAAGTATCTTATTTTACTTTAGAGCAAGTATCTTTCATTTTCTTTTTGTCTTCATCTGACAATACGGCAAGTCTTGCTTGATTACATAGCGAAGTCAATTTTTTATTTTTCACACTATGTTTTGCGCAAGTCTTACACATGAGTAAATGAAACTTTAATTTTATTTTCTCCCAAGCGGAAGCTTCTTTGTATTGAGCTTTATCGCAAATATTTGCTGCTTTTTCACATGAAATCATCATAATTAAAACCAATTTTGATTTAAACAACCCATCAAACCTGTCCTGGCTCTATGTATCATTACCCAAAGATTAGACGCATTTATTCCTAATGCATTACAAATGTCTTCAGTTTCCATTCCTTCTATAGTTTTCATCCTAAAAACCTGAGCTTGTTTCTTGGGTAATTTAGATAAGCAATTTTGAATAGCAAGCCCCAATTCTTCGTTTTCAATAGCATCATTTTCAAAATTACTATTAGGATCAGCGATGCGTTCTTCTAGCCAATCACCCTCTGAATCAGTTTGTGAACTATAGCTCATACGTACCTCTGCTTTTCCTTTTTTAGAATTTGATTTACGATAATGATCTATGACTTTTCTCTTTAAAATAGCAATTAGCCACGTGCGTTCTGCAGCCTCACCCTTAAAATTTTTAGCTGATTTAAGGCCTGCTATAAAAGTGTCTTGCACAAGGTCTTTTGCGATTTCAGAATCACTGACCCTTGTAACGGCATAATTGAAAAGGTAATCTGCATAAAGATCTACCCAGGTATCAGGATGTAGTTGGTGTGTTTCCATTTTTTAATCTGCACCTCAAAAGTAAATTAATTTTGGGGATTATGATTACATTTGGATATAATCACTTAAGTCATGAAAAATATACTGTTCTTTTTTATATTGATAAGTGCTCAATTTGGTTTGGCACAAATGGAGTCTCTACCTATAACTGAATTTAAAAGTTTTGACTCATCTAAAGAAATACTTCTCGATGTGAGAACACCAAAAGAATTTGCAGAAGGTTGTATCGATGGCGCACTTAATATCGATTGGTTTTCATCCGACTTTAATCAACAAGTGGCATCGATAGATAAGGATAAAACAATTTACGTTTATTGCAAGAAAGGTGGTAGGAGCTTAAAATCTCAACATAGATTAAAAGAACTTGGATTTTTACATGTGATCAATCTAGAGGGTGGTTACGATATGTGGAAGATGTCTAAGGATTAATTGTCGTGATACTTTAAATAATAATGTATTATTTAGCAATGAAACAGTTTTAGGGTTTTAAAACCATTTTATCTCTAATTTTCTTTTTATAAAGCCGATCACCTATAGCCTGAATAATAAATATAAAAACTAACTATACGTGCTGTTAAAGGCAACACTGGGGATATAATAGCAGCTAAAGTCCATAAAAAAAGCAGTATTGTCAGACCTAAATTCCAACCATTTCCCCACGGTTTCAGGCATTCCATTAAAACCTATTTTTTTTGAAATATACCGCAGTAAAAAATAATTTAGTAGGCCTAAAATAATAAGGTTATTACATTAATATACAAAAGGTGCTATTCCATAAAAGTCACCAACATAAATTGCTGTTGAAAATGGTGAAAAACTACGGAAAGCAGTAATGCTTTGTTTAACCAAATCAGTTTTATTCGATTAGTCTTGCATAGCTGAAAATACGTAAATGTGAAACTCAATAAATAGTAATAACCATAAAACTGATAAAAAATCATTTTTATTAAGTACGTCGCTGCTTGGTACATCCATTTCTAGAATAAGAAGCGTCATTGCAATTGAAAAGATGGAATGGCATATTGCGGTTATTTTATCTAGTCATAAATGCAATTGTGCATAAATATTAAATATGAGTTTTCTCTTAGGTTATAATAACCCTGCGCGTTCTAGTAACGCTTCAACTTTAGGTTCAGCACCTCTAAACCTTTTGTAAAGAATCATTGGGCTTTCGGTGCCACCCTTAGAAAGTACATTATCCTTAAACTTAGTGGCGACCTCTTTATTGAAAATACCTTTCTCTTTAAAATAGGCAAAGGCATCTGCATCTAAAACCTCGGCCCATTTATAGCTGTAATACCCAGATGAATATCCACCTTGAAAAATATGGGAGAAAGCGGTACTCATACAAGTTTCTGATGTCTCAGGATAAAGAGTGGTGTTTTTGAACGCTTCATCTTCATGTTTCTTTACATCGGTAATGTTTGTTGGGTCAATACCATGCCAAGACATATCCAATAAACCAAAACTCAATTGACGTAGGGTTTGCATACCTTCTTGAAAAGTAGAGGATTCTTTTATTTTTTGAACCAGTTCCATAGGTATGGTTTCACCTGTTTTATAATGAGTTGCAAATAATTCTAAAGCTTCTTTTTCATAGCACCAGTTTTCCAATATTTGACTTGGTAATTCTACAAAGTCCCAAAAAACGGATGTTCCAGATAAGCTAGGGTAGGTTGTATTAGCAAGCATACCATGAAGGCCATGTCCAAATTCATGGAACAAAGTCGTAACTTCATTGAAAGTCAATAAAGAAGGCTTGCTTTTTGTTGAAGGGGTGAAATTGCATACGTTTGAAATATGTGGGCGCACATTTTCTCCATTTCTTTTCCATTGAGATTTATAAGATGTCATCCATGCACCACCACGCTTACCTGCTCTTGGGTGAAAATCTGCATAAAATAAAGAAATGAAGTTTTTATCGGAATCGAACACTTTAAAGGTTTTAACCTCGTCGTGGTATTTCTCAATATCATCTACTTCTTCAAAATGAAGGTCGAATAATTTTTCGGCAACTTTAAAAACTCCGTTTATAACATTTTCAAGCTTGAAATAAGGTTTTAGCTTTTCATCATCAAGGTCAAATAATTCTTGCTTTAATTTTTCTGAATAAAAACTACCATCCCATTTTTCTAAACGGTCAATTCCGTCCAGTTTTAAAGCAAAATTTTCTAATTGTTGAAACTCACGTTCTGCTGCGGGTTTAGCTTTTTCAAGTAATTCATTTAAGAAAGAATGTACTTTTTCTGGTGTTTGCGCCATTCGTTCCTCAAGAACAAAATCGGCATGGGTTTTATAGCCCAAAAGGGTGGCTCTCTCAAAACGTAATTTTACAATGTCAAGAACATTTTTTTGATTGTCTAACGTGTCATTATGAAAACCTTTACTGCCAAAAGCTAATGAAAGTTCTTTGCGTAGTGCTCTATTTTTAGCATATTTCATAAAGGGAATATAACTTGGGTAATCTAACGTAATCATCCAACCATCTTCTTTTCCTTTTGAAATAGCCAATTGTGCAGCAGCTTCTTTTTCCCCTTCTGGGAGACCGTCTAAATCTGCTTCATCCGTTAAGTGTAATCGGTATTTATTCGTTTCGGCTAATACATTTTCACCAAAAGTTAATTTCAGTTTTGCCAACTTAGCATCTATGGCTCGTAAACGTATCTTTTTTTCTTCGGATAAATTAGCTCCATTTCTACTAAAACTCTTGTATTTTTTATCTAAAAGTGTGTCTTGCTCTACAGTAAGGTCTAATGAGTCCTTTTGATCATAAACCGATTTCACTCGTTTGAATAATGATTCATTCAAAGTAATGTCATTACCAAATTCTGAAAGTAAAGGAGATACTTCTTGGGCTATTTTTTGAATTTCTTCATTCGTTTCTGCCGAATTCAAATTAAAGAATACACTCGAAATACGATCTAATTGTTGGCCAGAAAATTCTAAGGCTTCAATTGTGTTTTCAAAAGTTGGTTTTTCGGTATTTGAGGTTATGGCATCTATTTCTTTTCTGGCATTTTCAATAGATTTTAAAAATGCAGGTTTGAAATGTTCGTTTTTTATTTGTGAAAACGGGGCTGTATCGAATGGAGAAAGTAATGGATTCATTTAGCTAATATTGAGAAATTTGATTTGTGTATTGAGATTTGCCTTTTTGAGCAACGAATAAAATTATGCTTAAACGAACAACTATTTACCGTTTACCGCTTTTGCGCCTTCAATTACTTTTTGTTTCAAACCTTCTTTATAAAAAATAATTTTATCAAGTACACATTTGTCTGAGCTTCCAATTATCTGTGCAGCTAAAATTCCTGCATTTTTCGCACCATTAAGCGCAACTGTTGCTACTGGTACTCCACCAGGCATTTGAAGAATGGATAGGATAGAATCCCATCCATCAATAGAATTACTACTTTTTACCGGAACTCCAATTACAGGAAGGGGAGACATGGAGGCCACCATGCCTGGTAAATGCGCAGCCCCACCAGCACCGGCTATAATAACCGAATAGCCATTAATGTGTGCATTTTTACTGAAATCGAACAATTTTTCTGGTGTTCTGTGGGCAGATACAATATCTACATCAACCTCTATATCAAAACCTTTTAAAATGTCTATGGCTTCTTGCATTACGGGCATGTCACTAGTACTTCCCATTATTACAGCTACTTTACTCATGTTTTTTATTTTGAAATCACTTGAATCGTTTCCTTTACTTTTTGTGCAATACTTCTTGCCACGGCCAAATCATAGTTAACAATGGTCACATGGCCCATTTTTCGAAATGGTCTAGTTTGCGCTTTTCCATAAATATGTGGAGTAACACCTTCCATGGCCAAAATGTCCTCTATGTTTTTATAGACTACATCGCCAGTATAGCCTTCTTCACCAACAAGATTCACCATAATCCCAGCCACCTTGCTATCGGTGTTCCCTAAGGGTAACCCCAGTATACTTCGTATATGTTGTTCAAATTGGTTGGTGTAGCTAGCTTCAATGCTATAATGCCCACTATTATGAGGTCTTGGTGCAACTTCGTTCACTAATATTTTGTCATCTTCTGTTTGAAACATTTCAACGGCCAATAAACCGGTAAGTCCAATTTTCTCAGCAACTTTCAATGCTAGTGAACGTGCTTTTTCTGCTACTTTTTCATCAATTCGGGCAGGGCAAATAACATATTCTACTTGGTTGGCTTCTGGGTGAAATTCCATTTCTACCACTGGGTAGGTTTTTATTTCTCCTTTAGAATTTCTAGAAACAATGACCGCCAATTCATTTTTAAACGGAATCATAGTTTCTGCAATGCATTCTCCGGCAGGTAGACTTTTTAAATCATCTAAGCTTCTGACAATTTTCACTCCTTGGCCATCATAACCGAATTGTGCCACTTTCCAAACAAAAGGTAATTTTAGGCCACCATTTGCAATGCTGTCTTCAATTTCACTTAAGTAAGCAAAACGCTGAAAATCTGCAGTGGGTATTTCGTGGTCTACATAAAACAATTTTTGTTTTGCCTTATTTTGAATAATACGTAATGCTTTTGGCTGTGGATAAACTTTTACACCCTCCTCTTCTAATTTCTCTAAAGCATCTAGATTTACATTTTCTATTTCGATAGTAAGAACATCAATGTCTTTCCCAAAATTATATACAGTTTCATAATCTAAAAGGCTGCCTTGAACAAATTCATTGCATGAAATACGGCTTGGAGCCTCAGAAGAATTATCTAAAACTTTGGTATATATATCCCATTTTCGAGTTTCATACAGCATCATTTTGCCTAATTGACCACCACCTAAAATGCCTAATTTGAAATCTGAAGAAAAGTAATCCATATAAATGTTGCTTTTAGCAGTGAAAAAAACGCACTAAGTCCCACAAAAATACGGTTAAATCTTAGAAACCAATTCCTTTCTAATTAAAAACACAAGGCAATACCTTATCTTTGCAGACCTTGATAATTTAACAAAATTGATACAAATTCACGACAAGTTTTTTAAACGCTATTTAAGCGAATTAGAAATTCAACAGGCCGTTAAAAGCGTCGCTGATAAAATTGCTGCGGATTACAAAGACGAGACACCAATTTTTGTAGGTGTTTTAAATGGGTCTTTCATGTTTGTATCAGATTTAATGAAAGCCTATCAACATCCATGTGAAGTTTCGTTTGTAAGGTTGAGTTCTTATCAGGGCTTAACATCTACAGGTATTGTAGAAACCTTATTAGATGTTCCAGAAAATATTGAGGGTCGCAGTATTATTATCTTAGAAGATATTATTGATACAGGGCGTACTTTGCAAAAATTGGTGCATTTATTTTCAAAAACGAATGTCAAGGAATTTAAAATAGCCAGTCTTTTTTATAAGCCAGATGTATATAAAGGTGAATATGCCATTGATTATTTTGGACTGGCCATACCAGATAATTTTATCGTGGGTTATGGTCTTGATTATAGAGAGCAAGGAAGAAATTTAAGAGAAATATACCAACTAAACCAGAAACATATGATCAATCTTGTACTCTTTGGTAAACCAGGAGCCGGCAAGGGCACACAGGCAGAATTCCTAAAAGAAAAATATAACCTAAAGCATATTTCTACGGGAGATGTGTTTCGGTATAATATAAAAAATGGGACAGCATTAGGAACTTTGGCTAAATCATATATGGATAAAGGTGATTTGGTACCTGATGAGGTTACCATAAAAATGTTGATGGAGGAAGTTGAAAAAAATCCTGAAGCTGATGGATTTATCTTTGATGGATTCCCAAGAACGGCAGCACAGGCCGAAGCATTGGATAATTTCTTAGAATCGAAGGATATGGGAATTAATGCTACTATTGCTTTAGAAGCCAATGACGAAGTTTTAATAGAACGACTTTTAGAACGAGGTAAAATAAGTGGCCGTAGTGATGATCAAGATGTAACAAAAATTAGAAATCGTTTTGACGAGTACAATCAAAAAACTGCGCCTGTAAAAGAATTTTACGAAACACAAGGTAAATTTCATAGTGTGAACGGTATTGGTTCTATTACAGAAATTACCGAACGACTAACGAAAGTAATCGAAGGCATAAAATAATAAAGATTCTCTTTCGTCAAATTAATTGGCTAAAGATTTTTGAACTGAAAAAATATCAATGACCGAAGGTAATTTTGTAGATTACGTAAAAGTGGGTTTGACTTCTGGTAAAGGAGGTAAGGGATCTGTGCATTTACACCGTGAAAAATTTATTACCAAGGGTGGTCCTGATGGTGGTGATGGTGGTCGTGGTGGTCATATCATTGTTAGAGGAAATGAAAACCTTTGGACACTGGTCAACTTTAAATATAAAAAGCATTTTAAGGCCGGTCATGGTGAGCATGGTAGCAAAAGCCGAAGTTCTGGTGCTGACGGCGAAGATGTGTATTTAGATGTACCTTTAGGTACCATTATTAAAGATTTTGAGACTAAAGATGTGCTTTTTGAAATTACGGAGCATGGTGAGGAAAAAATTCTGTTGAAAGGTGGAATGGGTGGTCGCGGTAACTGGCATTTCAGAACATCTACCAATCAAACTCCTAGATATGCACAACCGGGAGTTGATGGGCTAGAGGGTGAGTTTTTACTAGAATTAAAAGTATTGGCCGATGTTGGTTTGGTAGGTTTCCCCAATGCTGGTAAATCAACCTTATTGTCGGTTATAACTTCAGCAAAACCAAAAATTGCCGATTACGAGTTTACCACATTGAAACCGAACTTAGGTATTGTAGAATACCGCGATTTTAAGAGTTTTGTAATGGCCGATATTCCTGGTATAATTGAAGGGGCAGCGGAAGGTAAAGGCTTAGGTCATTATTTCTTAAGACACATTGAGCGTAATTCAAACTTACTTTTTTTAATTCCGGCAGATAGTAAAGATATAAGTAAGGAATATGAGATTTTGTTAGATGAGTTAAGACGTTACAACCCTGAATTGCTTGATAAAGATCGTTTAATATGTATCTCAAAAAGTGATATGCTAGATGACGAACTCATGGATGAAATGAGAGAGGAATTGAATAAAGATTTAAAGGGCACACCATTTATGTTTATTTCATCGGTTGCCCAAATGGGAATTGTTGAATTAAAGGATAAGCTCTGGGCAATGCTCAACTCTTAATCGAATACCTGCTTAAAAACTCGAATTAAGCTTTATTTTTCTTTAATTTTAAAGAAAGACAATATCATGAGAATCTTCTTATTTAGTGTTTTATTACTTCTTTTGACCTCATGCGGAGTCGCTCGAGTTAATTATGACTATGATAACCAGACCGATTTCAATTCATATACTACTTATAATTATTTCACAGACATGGAAACGGGTCTCGGTCAATTAGACGAGAAAAGATTAATGGATGCCTTAGATGCTACTTTAGGTGAAAAAGGATTCATGTTTGCAGAAGAACCCGATATTTTTATCAATATTAAAAGTTCTGTATTTAAGTCTCAGCAAGGCAACAATGTAGGTGTTGGACTTGGTGGAGGAGGTGGTAATCTAGGCGGAGGAGTTTCTATCGGAATTCCTGTTGGTGGACCAAAATTAACAAGAGAATTACAGATAGATTTTGTCGACTCGAATAAAGACATGTTAATTTGGCAAGCAATTAGTGAAAGTCCTTTTCGTGAAGGTGATACACCCACAGAAAAATCAGAGAAATTACAAGCCGTAGTCGATAAAATATTTAGCAAATATCCCCCGAAATAAGTTTGTTTAATCACTTTTATTGTCGAACTTTTTTCACTTTTACTACATACGTAGAAATAAGGTCATCATCTACCAAAATATGCACATCGTGTAAACCTATTTTTTCAAAACGATAAATTAAACTGATTTTATTTTGGTTTCGTATAGTATTAGGCTGAATGGGTTTTTGTCGACCACCATTATTAATTAGTAATTGAAACTTTTCTTCTTTAAAATTATCAGGCGCATTTAATTTGAATGTAACTACATCGCCCTTCTTAATATAGATATACATCTTTTGAGGGCTTACGGGAATTATGGGAGCTAAAAAAGCTTCCTTGTAAATAACCGGGCCTTCAATAAACGCTGTGAAATTTTGTGTGCCTTTGAGCTTTATTTCTTCTGAATTAATTGAATAATGATTTTTCACAAACAGTTTAGGTTCAGCTAAAAAATATCCATCGAAATAATCTGGTTCAAACCTGGCGTTTCCATCCTCAAGAATAGTTTGCCCGGCAGACCAAGTGGCATCACATAGATACCATTTATTGTTTATTTCAATTGTATTCCATGAATGATTTGGCGCGCTATCCTCTTTTAATAGCAATGTTGGAGTACGCCCATAGCCATCAATAATTTCGCAATTAAAACCGGCAAGGTTAGCCATCTCTTTAACCAAATATGCATACCCTGTACACGCCGTTTTTCGTTCGGTAAGTAACCTTTCGAAGACTTTGGGTGTTATGCTACTATTCCATTCTAAAAAGGCTTGCCTGTCATTGACAAGCCTCTTTCTTTTATTGCTGATTTTTAAATACGAAGAATAATCATTCTCGATATTTGAACTTATCCATGTGTAGATTGCCCTAAATTTCTCAACATCGGTATCTAATGGTGCTGTTAAATTATGAGTAAGTACAGGTAAATTCCTTAAACTTTCTCCTTTATGAATTTCCGCAACACTATCAGCTTTTTTGAAATTAATATCATTAAAATCTGAACGCTGAGCGTATGAGATATAAAATGATAATAACGAGAATACAAATACTGATCTCATTATTTGAAGATGGAAATGAACTTTTGAAATATATTTCTTTTACTTCTATAAGTCCCATTGATTACAACTTCACCCATTAGCTCAACATCATAAGTGTCAAACGTAATATTAACGTCTATGGTGGAAGATTTGCTGGCGGTAACTTTATAAGTTTTGGTTTCATAACCAATATAACTAAACACTAAAACATCATTAACCTCTAGTTCTTGTGGAAATTCATACTTTCCATCAATACCTGTCTGAATACCTACAGTTGTACCCTTAAGTACAACATTAACTCCTGGTAATGGTTCATTGGCTTCATCGAGCACTGTGCCCTTCACTAAAAATTGTTCTTGTTCAGCTTCAATAATGATAATTTGACCCACAGTTTGTGTAGAAACTACTTCAAGATTAGTTTCAAGGCTTGCAGTTTCTTGCCCGCTAATTGGCATAGTACATAATGCCAAGAGCGATAAGGTCATCATTCCTATTCCTTTAGATAATATTGAATTGTTCATAGGGTAGAAAGAATTGGTTTTATAGGTTGATAGTTGCGATGCTTTAAACTTACCACAGGTTTTATTCGATGCCGTTTTAAAATGACGAATAAGTTCTTCATTCGATGTTTTGGTAAAATCAATGATCTCTTTTTGGCAACTATTGCAAAATCCACCTTTATCGGTTTTACTAAAATTAGTGAATTTTTCTTTGCAGGGTTCTTTTACGGTAATTGTAATTGAGCTTTTCATAATTCAGTGGTTTTGTATGTATACCCCTAAAGTATAATGGAATGCATTCTTATAAAATGTACAATGAGTGCAGTGGTACTTTCACTGAGTTAACATGATCTAGCTATTTATTTTAGGATTTTTTAATTTTTACCCCTAAGTAAAGTGGTAATAGTCAAATGTTAATGTTGTCAGTTAGGATGGAAAAAAATGCGTTGGTCATAAAATCCTGTTATTTTTGTAACAAAACACAAAAAGAGCGTCAAATAAAACATCACGTTTAAAACTAACTCATAACATGAAAAAAATTTATTTTCTGGCTGCCGGTTTGGTAGCTCTAGCTTCTTGTAAGGAGGAAGCTAAACCTACTGCTGAAGCCGAAAAAATACCTGGTATCGTCCTAGCGAACATGGACACTACACAAAATCCTAAATCAGATTTCTATAACTATGTTAATGGAAATTGGATGAAGTTTACCGAAATTCCAGATGATAGAACAAGTTGGGGTGGGTTCAGTGTACTTCGTAAATCAACAGATGATGATGTTTTAAAAATATTGGCAACTGCAAAGGAAAGTGGAAATTATGCTGCAAATACTGACCAAGCAAAAGCATTGGCGATTTTTGATACGAAATTAGATTCAGCTGCAAGAAATAAAGCTGGTATTACACCTTTACAACCAGCATTAGATGCTATTGCATCCGTAAAAAATCTAAAAGATTTACAAACTGTTCTAGCTACTAATGCCGCGGTTTCTTCCCCGTTTTTAGGTATAGGGGCTGGTGCTGATTTAAATAACAGTAGTATGAACGCTGTTTATTTGGGAGCTAATGGATTAGGACTCCCAGATCGTGATTTCTATTTAGAGCAAGATGAAAAATCTATAGAAATTCGTGAAGAATATAAAAGGCATATATCAAAAATGTTGCAAAGGTTAGGAGATGCGGAAGTAGATGCTACAAAAGCTGCCGAAAAAATTCTTGCTATGGAAACCAGACTTGCTGAACCAAGATTGGATAAGGTAGAAAGTAGAGATGCCAGAAATTATAATAATCCGAGATCTATTGCCGATGCTGACAAAATGTTAACGACCATAGATTTGAATAAACTTATTTCTGATATAGGTATTACTAAAAAGTTCGATACACTTTTGGTTACTCAGTTAAGATATACCGAAGCATTGGATACCTTTTTGAAGGAAACATCAATAGAGGATATAAAGAGCTTGGTGAGATGGGATACTTTTAATAGTGCAGCGGGAAGACTTACTACCGATATAGAAACAGCTGATTGGGAATTTTACAGTAAATATTTAAGTGGAGCAAAAGAACAACGTGCTGCAGATGAACGTGCCTTAGCAACTGTGAATAATACTGTTGGCGAAGCTTTAGGTCAGTTGTATGTTGATGCTAAATTTCCACCAGAGGCAAAGGCAAAAGCGGAATTAATGATTGCCAATGTCATAGAGGCTTTCAAAGAGCGTATTTCTGTTTTGGATTGGATGAGCGATTCGACCAAAACAAAAGCAATTGAGAAGTTAGATAAATTTACCGTGAAGATTGCCTATCCAGATAAATGGGAAGATTACTCTACTATGAATGTATCGAAGGATAAATCGTATTTCGAGAATATGACAGCTGTTGATAAATGGGGCGAATTAAAAAACTTTGCTGATATAGGGGAGCCTGTAGATAAGACGGAATGGGGAATGTCTCCACAAACTGTAAATGCATATTTTAACCCATTGAACAACGAGATTGTTTTTCCAGCAGCTATTCTACAGCCACCTTTCTACAACTATACAGCTGATGAGGCAGTGAATTATGGCGGAATAGGTGCCGTTATCGGACATGAAATCTCACATGCTTTTGATGATAGTGGTTCTCGTTTTGATGCGGATGGTAATTTAAAAAACTGGTGGACCGAACAAGATTTGAAAGCCTTTACCGAAAGAGCCGATGCTTTGGCAGTGCAATATGATAGCGTTTCGGTATTAGAAGGCGTTAACGTAAATGGCAAATTCACCTTAGGTGAGAATATTGGTGATTTAGGTGGTTTGTTAGGTGCTTATGACGGACTTCAAAGATACTATGCAGAGAATGGTCGTCCTGAAGATATTGATGGTTTTACTCCTGAGCAACGCTTTTTTATGTCTTGGGCAACTGTTTGGAGAACTAAGAGTAGAGATGAAGCCTTAAGAACACAAATCAAGACGGATCCACATTCTCCAGGAATGGTTAGAGCAACTCAACCACTATTAAATATTCAAGAGTTCTACGATGCTTTTGGTATTAAAGAAGGTGATGCCATGTATCTAGCTCCTGAAAAGAGAGTGCATATTTGGTAAATCTTTGTATAAAGTATTAGAAAAGGCGCTACAGAGTAGCGCCTTTTTTTATGTCCTTTTTTCTATGAGGTATAAGAAAATTATTAATTTGTCTTAGTGAGATACATGGTAACCTGTAAGATGATGGTAATTCATCAAGGGATTACTAAACTATGTTAGTAATAACGTTATGTTCTATTGACCTTCCACGTTAACACGAACACCTTCACTATGACTACTAAATTCTGGGGCATACATACTATGTATGGAAGTAATGCCATTGCTGAAATCACCGGCATTGTTTACACGAACATCATATTCGAATACATAAACACCCTTAGGTAAAAAGTCAAAAAAGAAGTTTGTACTAGCATCTTTCGTGCTTTCATAGTACCCTAAACCATCTTGCCATTTAAATCTAGATATCACATTTACAGGTTCAAAACCTGCCGCGCGCATATCTTTCATGTGAATGAATTCCATATCTCGGTCAGACTTCAATTCTATTCGAACCCGAACAAGGTCTCCAACTTTTAATTCTGTTCCTTTTGAGATTTCAGAAATAAGTTCACCTGTCTCCGTGTTCTTTTTTAAGAAGAGTTTTTTCTTTAATTGCAGCGGAGTTTCAGTAGAGGTTATTTTGTCTAAATCCTCGAAATATTGCCAGTATAAAGCACCCCAAGCAATACCATTACCTTTTTTGCCAATTTGAACTTCACCCATTTTAGGTTTTATTTCGCTACTGTTCCAAGATGTTTTGAAATAGCCTGTTCCAGCTTCTGTTTTTACATCTTCTAATATAGAAGGGTTTATTGCTTGTCCTCCTACTAAAACATCTACAGCGTCAGTAATAGATAGCCATTTATTGCCTTGTAATAATAAAGCATATACAGCTTCGGTGGTTGCCTTGGTGCTATTCCATTGATTGGTTTGTTTGTTTTTGAGCAACCAAATTTTAAGATTATCAATGGTCTCTAAATCGGTTGGTCGAATTTCAGAAAATGCCTCTATCAACAATGCTTGGGTTTCAATAGGGGCTTGGTACCAAAACCAAGAACCCGTATTTTTCTTCCAATACATCCCTAGTTCTTCGTTGGTAATACTATTTTCTTCAAGGGAAAGTAAGATTTTGGATGCAGTTTTCATATCCTCAATTCTATATAAGGTCAATGTCAACATTCCTTGAGCATACAAACCTTTATTTGTCCAATACTTTCTCGCTTGATTTAGGTAGTATGCGATTACTTCATCAACTTTTTTAGAAGTTTTAATCTCCTTAAAAAAACTTCTCATATATAAATAATGAACCTGGGTTGCACTCAAATGGTCATCATTTATGTTCGTAGCACGCTTCTTCATTTCTTCATACTCCTTAACGAACTCGCTATCTAAATAACCAATTGCCTTATCGATCATCTCAGATTGGTTGTTGGTCATAGAAGAGGCAATATTTAAGTGATTCAAATGTCCTAGGCCAGTAATGATATGTTGGGTGATATATCTATTATCTGGTCCGCCATTAAACCAAGGCCAAGCACCATTTACTTTTTGATTTTGCATTAATTTGTTTAATGCAAGTTCTTGCTCACTCTGCATTTTGTTCATATTGAACAATAATCCAATTCGTTTCTTTTGCACGCTTTCAGATTGGGCATCACGTAACCAAGGTGTTTCTTGAATTAATAAGGATTTTAATTCTTCATTTTTTTCAAGATTACTTAGCAAGGCATCTGAATTGGCCCATTGTTCGAACACTTCCTTAATTCTAGGATTACTAGTGGCTATATGGCTTGCCAAGGTATTCGCGTAATATTTCGAGAATGTTTGTTCGTTGCATTCGTATGGATACTCCATTAAATAGGGTAGTGCCTGTACAGCATACCATGCCGGATTTGAAGTGATTTCCAAAGTCAGTTTGTGGTGTTTGAGCGTAGTTGAGGACACATTCTTCAATTTATCCAAATAAAATGTCTTTGTCTGGTTGCTGCGAACCCACATGGGCATCGATTCGGTCACTAAGGTTCTGTTTGTCAAAACAGGTAACATATTTTGTTCCCCATCACCAAAGTCTCCTGCTTTTGCGATAATCTTATATTGAACCGTTTGTAGCCCTTCGGGTATATTCAATTGCCACGACACTTGTGTATTTCCCATAGAATCTACTTCAAAAGGTCTTTGATCAATAGGATGTGACATTTTTTCTAAAGGAGTTTCAATCAATCTGGGCAAAATGTCCAAACCCGTTTGTGCATCTACTAATTCTAGTTTGGCTTGGCCATAAAGTGTCCTATCGGTTAAATTGGCAATCTTTGTACTGATAATTATTTCATCACCTTCGCGTAAAAAACGAGGAGTATTTGGTATCACCATCAATTCTTTTTGTGTTACCGTATTCAGATTTTTAGTTGTACTCTCTAAGTTTTTATTATGCGCTAGAAGTTGCAAATTCCATCGTGTTAATGCTTCTGGTATTGTGAAACTAAACGTTACATTCCCATCTTTATCGGTTTGTAGTTGCGGAAAGAAAAATGCAGTTTCTTGAAGGTTTTTACGAATACCCACCGAATCAAAATTTGTTTTTTCTTCTTTAGATTCTGGCTCTTCTGGAGAACTAATAGCAACACCTGCCGCTTTACCTTGAAGTTCATCTTCCATTACAGAACCTGAATAATCAACAGTATCAAGATCCTCTAAAGAAGCTGAATTTTCCATTATCCCAGAGGCTATCGGAGCAGCAGAATTCAATTTTCTTGATCTCGATTCATATAATCTTCCATAAGAACCAAAATGAAATTCAAACCAATCGAACGTATCAAATCCTAACTCCGAATAGCTATAGCCGCCATAACTTTGATGGGTATTGAAATGACTCTTCGAGAAGCTTTTAGTAGCACTTGTTCTAATCGCGGAATAATAAGTTGGCCGATACATCGGATCAAAATTCCAATTATGATAAGCGAACTGGTCTAAAGAAGCATCATACATGCTTGCCAATAGCTCTGCCGATACTTTATCGCCTTTGGCCCCCATTATCTTAAAAGACCAAGTTTCGGCCGTGCCTGGAACTAATTTGTCTCTAAACGCGAGGGTTTCAATCTGTAAATCACTATCAGGATAGGGTACTTGAATATTTTTACTTTGTGCTTGAAACGAGTTGTAGAATGCATAACTGTAGTTAATGGCAAATCCGCCTAAATCTTTTTCAGTTACGGATACCGTTATGGTTTTTGAATTGTTATGCAGGTTAATGAGCATCGAATCGACTACTTCATGGTTCTTTTCTATACTGACCATAATGTTGAGGTCTTTGGCATTCGATAAAAATGTAATTTTTGCTTTGTCGCCAATGGAGTACTCGCTCTTATCCGTTTTAACCTGAAATAATTGATTGTCCGCTAATTCGCCTTCATCCCCTGTTAAGGTAATAAGGGCTACATCTTTTACAGCTTGACCGAATTTATCATTAGATTCTAGTTCCATTATGTATTTGCCAGAATCCCAATTTTTAAGCTTTCCAAGAAGAATTTCTGAAGATTTACTAGTATCAAAAGACGTTTTCCAAACCAGTTTACCTTTCTCCCAGTTTAGCGGGTTATCCTCATCTTTGTATGCATCATGCGGATACAATTTTTTAAACTCTTGTTTTGTAAAGCCGGCATAATCTGGAGCAGGCCATGATCTTGGGCGTAATACATTATTGGGTGCTTGTAATTTGTATAATTTAATAACACCAGTTGCAGCCACAGATGCGCCATTTAAATTAGCGCTAGAAATACTGAACTTAGCATCTTTTGTTTGTTTTTCAAGAACAGAGGATATCATCAAATTTATATTTAGAGAATGATACCCTACATATACATTTGTTGTAGTACTTCGTGTTTCGCCATTAATATCGGTAACATCTGCCGTTACTTCATAATTGAACGTTGGTAAATCACTTTTCTTAAAACTTGTATCGGGTATCGCCTTAAATTCAATTTCATATTTTCCTGATGCATCGGTGGTCGTTTCGCCATGTGTTATTTCTTGCGGAGTGCCATTAAAATATGGGCGATACCAATAATACCACCTAGGAAAATTCACTATTCTTTTAACTCTGTACACTACTTTGGCATCTGAGATAGAGCTACCTGCATAGGCTGTCGCTTTACCAGAAACTTTAATACTGTCATTGACTTTATAGGTTTCCGTAATTTGGTCAAATGAAGTTTCAAATTTTGGACGCTTATATTCCTCGACCGAAAAGCTTTTATTACCGTTCAAGTTAAGTTCATCTGAATACACATTAATAGAGAAGAAACCAGAGAGGCCACCTACTGGTAGAATAAATTCACCAGACAATGAGCCAAATTCATTAGTAATTAACTTTTGAGTTCCTATTTCTTGACCATTTACATCATTAAGTTTAACGTGTATTATAGTGTTCTCCAAAATGCTCGATTTGCCATTTTCATTACGGACGGCAATACCTTTAAAGTATACAGGTTGTCCTGGTCTATAAATACTACGGTCGGTAAAAAGAAAGCAATTGTTATCTACCCTAGTGGCGTTTTGAGGATAACCTCTACTAATGTAGTAATCACCAAAATAGGCTATCTCCTTATCCTTTTTAATGGTGATGTAAATACTACTTCTATTATCCTCATTTCTTTTAATTGAAAATTTACCTTGTGAGTCGGTCGTAAAATGTTCACTTTTTGCAGGGGAATTGTAATTCTTGCGATAGTTGAAAATCACTTTGGCGCTTACAATTGGCTTTCCGTTGTTACGATCAATTACTTGATAAATTTGATGCGTATCGGTTTGGGTTTCACTTAGTGCAAAATTAGTTGCTTGTATGCTCTCATAACTGAAAATTGAATCGCTCTTATCTTTTGACTGTACTACAATAGCATAATAACCATTTGCCAGCGCAGGCATAGAAATTTCGGTACTATGCGTTTGAAAATCGTTTTCAGTTTTAAGTGTAGAATTCCATGTTGTTTGAACAGAAAGATTTTTAAGGAAGGTTAATTTTTTCGCTTCGGGATATAATTCGTTAAGTTCCTCTAACTGTTTTTTAGAAATTCTATAGGCTGTTAACTGAATATTCTCATAGCTCTTATAGGTAACTAATAGCCTACCGATAGTATTAGTAGGAATGTGCTTTTCCGTCAATAATTGAATAAACGGCGTTTCAATTTGTGATTTTAATGCTTGGCACTTTTTTGCAGATCTACTTTTAGGAAATTTTGTAATTACCTTATCACACAGCGCAATGGCTTCCTTGAGTTTCCATTGATGTTCTTCATTGGTTTTTGGGTTGTATGTGCCACCCATTTGTTGATATCGATAGGCTATTTCAAACGTATATAAACCGGAAAGCGGACTATTTTTAATGCTTTCGGCGGAGTTTTGCAGTACTTCAATTAATAAATTATCCTTGTTGGCAAACGTTGCAAATTGATGTATGAAAAGCAAGCGTTCAATATCTACTAATACCAATGGTCGTATATCTGCATTGCCAAAATGAAAAGAAACTAACTGCTGGTAAATCTTCAAGGCTTTTGATTGAAGTGAATTGGCATCAGTAGAATCAGCATTTAAAAAACTGAACGAATATGCTTCACATAACACCTCTGTATTGTCAATTTCAAAGGCATCTGCGGGCTTTTGTATGCTATTCTCACTAGTAGTATAAAAGCTTAGGGCATTATGCGCTAATAGGTCGAATAACGTAGGCCTAAATTCTGAAGATTCCTTTACTTTATTTAAAATTACATTAAAGTTAGAAATCGGTAATTTCTGTAGTACTTCTGGGTTTTCTAAGGATGCTTGAAAATGAACATCAATTTCTTGAAAAAGGGTGTTTAAGTCCCAAGTTCTGAAATCAACGTTGTCTACTTTTGTTTCAGTGGTTGTACGATTATAAAATGTATATCTGTTTTGCTGAAAGTATTGCCAATAGATATTTGCCAAGTAACTGTGAAGTATGTTTTTTGTTGAACCTTCTGCAATGGCTATCTCAACTTTAAAATCATTAACGATATTTAATTCAGCATCTTCCTCTAAAATCAAGGCGAATTTTGATTTATAGAGAAGTGACTTTATGATTTGAGTCTCGTTTTTTTCAAGACGTGCTTTTTTTGATATGGTTTCAATCAGATTTAATGCTGATTTAGATAAATCTTCGGTCTCAAGTTTTTCAACCTTTTCCCAAAGCGATTCATATGAATCGCCTTGTTGTGCATTGCCGAATTGTGCAAACATGAATATACCGAAAATTAAATGTAGTTTTTTCATAATAGTATAATTACAATACAAAACTGTGCCAATTAAATATTTGAAACAATGTAAAATTAGGGAATGCTACTTTTCGGTTAGTAAAAGGTGAATTCTTTTACAGGTATTTCAAAACTTTATGGGAGTCTTTTTTAAGAATGAAATAACGAACATTACAGTAATTAAAGTTATAGCCATAATCTTCTTATTCTACCGAAGTATTAGGCTTGTGTTCAATTTTAAAGTTACAAGAATTTGCTATAAAACACATTTTATTCGCTTCTTCGTGTAACTGGTTTGCTTTTGTTATCATATTTAAGTTTGTGATAATGACTTTGGGGTGCAGTGTAACTCTTGTGAATTTTCCACTTCCATTGTCGGTTTCTTCCATAACACCGGTTGCATGATCTACATATTCGGTAACTGTTATTTTATGCACAGAACATAAATGTAAGTACCACAACATATGGCAAGCCGATAACGACGAAAGAAAAAGGTCTTCTGGGTTGTATCTAGTTTTATCTCCAAGAAAAGATGGGTCAGATGAACCTTTTATTTCACCATACTTTCCATTGGCAATAATCTTATGATTGCGTTTGTAAGATTTATGGTCGAGCGTACCATTACCCTCATTACCTGTCCATTCTGTTCTTACTTCGTAATTATGTTCTTTCATAAAATATCGTAAAAGGTATTTCCTGTTTTAAAAGTAGTAAATGTCTATAAACTATTCTCACGGTCAATATGAATCACAATTTAATCTTCATGAAGTATTTTACCAAAAAAGTATATAAATCATTAAGTTTCTTTTATAGGATTTGAACTAAAAATTTCACGCAGAATTTTATGCTTTTGCAGTCATAACACCAAACTAATTTGTTATATGTTATTTTCTTAATTGTACTCAATCACTTTCATTTTAAGGTGACTTGTGTCGGTGTAATAAGAAAAGAAATACTGTACGTTAAATTATTCTATAATTTCGTAGTCGATACAATGTTTACGCAGAGCTCTTAAAGCAGAGCCAGAGTTTTTATCCTCCACATTAATAATAACAGCGTCACCTTCTAAAAGTATATCTGTAAGCTCATTAGATAATGATTCATTAACCTTCAATGAAATCTCTGCAATACATTGCGATATTGCCCTTCTATCTGGTCTTTGAGCATGGCATGACAATAAGTTTAATTTCATAACTATAATTTAGTATCGCAATATAAGGGGTAAAAATTTTATACCCGCCTGAATGTTTCTTACACTACAGGCGGGTTTTGTTTGTAATAATATTTTATTACTCATAATAAGTGAAGTAGTTTTTATTTTCTGGCCGCTTTAAATTCACTTCCATTGTACCATTTCGGGAAATATGCTTCATTGGATAATTAACACCTACATT
>TARA_R110002050_G_scaffold85090_1_pt1 | contig 21034 bp, 19 predicted proteins | sample TARA_R110002050 | Tara Oceans TARA_R110002050 (sample SAMEA4396988) | marine metagenome | biome: Polar Biome; feature: [DCM] deep chlorophyll maximum layer (ENVO:01000326); material: water (ENVO:00002006), including particulate matter (ENVO:01000060) such as... | depth 25 m
AATTGTTGCCATTATCTCGGAACAAGGACGTACCGGGAACCCGGGTGATGGACTTATCTATGTTTCCGATGTTGAAAAAGTCTACCGGGTAAAAACGGGTTTGAAAAACGGCGAAGAATAATCGCCGGATGAAGGGCAGGTTGCTATGAAATGAATAGTGACCTGCTGTTTTACAACTTATCGTTCTTCTTGCAAAACTTGTAAAATCAATGGTATGAAAAAATATAAATTGAAGAATCTTGACTGCGCTTCATGTGCGGCAAAGGTTGAAGAAGGCATCAGCAAACTGGAAGAAGTAAAATTTGTGAGCGTTAATTTTGCCGCTGCTTCAATGACAATTGATACTGATGACCTTGAAAAGGTAAAAAGAAAAATAAAAGAGATTGAACCGGAAGTTGAAATTGAAGATAATAATGATAAAAAAACAATAGTTTCAACAAACGAGCTTGCTGAAAACAAATGGACAATTATTAAGGCGGTATCAGGTATTCTTCTTTTAGTGGCAGGGCTGATTTTTGAACAGGAGCTTCACAATACGCCTTTTCATCTTGCCGAATATGCGGTATTCGTGACGGGCTACCTTATCGTGGGCTGGAATGTTCTTGCATCGGCTGTTAAAAACATCAACCGGGGACAGGTTTTTAACGAGCAATTTTTAATGTCGGTTGCAACCCTGGGCGCCTTCGCAATACATGAAATGCCCGAAGCAATTGCTGTTATGTTATTTTACGTAGTTGGCGAACTGTTCCAGGATATCGCTGTAAACCGTTCCCGCGGGTCAATAAAATCGCTTCTTGAAATTAAACCCGATTATACCAATCTGAAAGATGGCGGGGATATAATAAAAGTTTCACCGGAAGATGTGAATCTTGGAGACGAAATAATAGTTAGGGCTGGTGAAAAAGTTCCGTTGGACGGACTGGTAATTGACGGGAATTCCTTTGTGGATACCTCAGCGCTTACAGGGGAAAGTGTACCGCGTAAAATAAATCCAAACGATGAAGTATTAGCGGGCATGATAAATCAATCCGGTTTAATTACGGTTAAAGTCTCCAGGCTTTTTGAGGATTCTTCTATTTCAAAAATTCTTGAGATGGTTGAAAATGCCACATCCAAAAAAGCTGAGACCGAAAAATTCATCACCACGTTTGCCAAATATTATACGCCCGTAGTGGTTTTTGGAGCCCTTTTGATTGCTGTTGTACCTCCGCTTTTACTAAGCGGCGCAACTTTTAGCGATTGGGTTTACCGGGCATTGGTAGTTCTGGTTATTTCCTGTCCCTGCGCACTGGTAATCAGCATTCCGCTTGGTTACTTCGGAGGAATAGGCGGGGCTTCCCGCAAGGGCATTTTAGTGAAGGGTTCCAACTTTTTAGATGCACTTACCCAGGTTAAAACTGTGGTGTTTGATAAAACAGGCACACTTACAAAAGGAGAGTTCAAGGTAACAGAAATAGTTACCTCGAATGGCTTTTCAAAGGAAGAAATATCAGAATACGCGGCGTATGCCGAATATAATTCCAATCACCCGATTGCAAAATCTATACTCGAATCACATAAGTTGGATATTGACAATTCGAGAATCGGGAAAGTTGAAGAGATATCCGGGCATGGGGTTAAAGCGTACATAGATAACAAAGAAATTTTTGTTGGAAATGACAAGCTTCTTCATAAAGAAAATATAGTGCATGACAAATGTGAAATTGAAGGAACGGTTGTGCATGTTGTGGTTGACAGGAAGTATGCTGGCTACATTGTTATATCAGATAGTTTGAAAGAGGATTCCATTGAAGCCATCGGACGTTTAAACAAAAAAGGTACAAAAACGGTAATGCTCACGGGCGACAGCAAGTATGCCGCGGGTATTTTTGCACGGAGGCTGGGTATTAAAGAATATTATGCCGAATTGCTTCCTGAAAACAAAGTTGAACATATTGAAAAAATGCTGAACAAGAACAGCAAAGTTGCTTTTGTGGGCGATGGCATAAATGATGCCCCTGTACTTGCCCGTGCCGATGTGGGAATTGCTATGGGCGCACTCGGTTCCGATGCGGCAATTGAAACCGCCGATGTGGTATTGATGACCGATTCGCCTTCGAAAGTCGCCGTTGCAATGGATGTTGCCAGAAAAACCAGAAATATTGTGTGGCAAAATATCATTTTTGCTTTGGGGGTTAAAGCAGCCTTTATTGTACTGGGAATTTTTGGGATTGCCAGCATGTGGGAAGCCGTTTTCGGCGATATGGGCGTTGCTTTGATTGCTGTTTTCAATGCCATGAGAGTGATGAGAAATTAACTGAAAATTAAACAAATAAGTATACTTTCAATTGATATCAAGCTATTAAAGATGAACACTTCCATAAAAAACATATTACAAAACAATGATTTCTCTAAAGATGATATAATTGAACTATTATATACAAGTCAATCCGAAGCAAAATTATTATATCAAAAGGCGAAAGAAGTAAAATCATGTCAAGTAGGAGATAAAGTGTTTTTAAGAGGTTTGATAGAATTCTCAAATTTGTGTGTAAAAGATTGTTTTTATTGTGGGATAAGAAAAAGTAATAAAAACGTTGAAAGGTATTTTTTGTCAGATGATGAAATTATTCAGGCAGCGAAATTTGCTTTTGACGAGAATTATGGTTCAATTGTATTGCAGTCGGGTGAGCTTAAATCAAAGGAGTTTATTACCAGGATTGATGGGTTGATACAACGAATTCGTAAACTTACCGGAGAAAATTTTGGAATTACTTTGTCCTGTGGAGAACAAAATGAATCAACCTATTCAAGATGGTTCGAAAGTGGCGCAAACCGATATTTGCTTAGGATTGAAACCTCAAACAAAGAACTGTACAATAAAATTCACCCGCATGATTTTTTACATATTTTTGAAAAACGAATAGAATCTCTCCGGGTAATAAAAAAAACAGGTTACCAGGTTGGCACGGGGATTATGGTTGGGTTACCCGGGCAAACCATAAGCCATATTGCAGATGATATTCTGTTTATGAAAGCTATTGATATCGATATGTGTGGTATTGGACCCTATATTGAACACAAAGAAACACCTCTCTTTGAACAACGTAATACATTAATGCCTTTGAACGCCCGATTTGAGCTAACTTTAAAAGTGTTGGCAATAATAAGGATTATGATGAAAGACATAAATATTGCCGCATCAACCGCACTGCAATCCATAGATAAATTAGGCAGGGAAAAAGCCATTCAGATAGCGGCAAATGTTTTTATGCCGAATATAACCCCGCAATCATACCGGAAAAATTACAATTTATATGATAATAAACCCTGTATTGCCGAAAGCCCGGTTGAATGTCAAAGTTGTACGGTAGCCAGAATAAACCTGGCAAATGGCAAAGTTGCTTTTGGAGAAGCAGGTGACGCTAAGCATTATTTACATAGAATGAATCGGAGAAATGAAATTTTAATATAATGAATTTTCGCATGTTAAAAAAAATGATTCATATTACATTTGCCGTGTTTTTCACCTTAACTATCACAGGGGTGACCATACAGGAGAACTTTTGTAACAGCAAACTACTTTCAATTTATTTTGATAAAACCTCTGAAAAATGTTGTGATACTCCTTGTTCCGGTTGCCATACAAAGGTTATTTCATTTAAAATAGTCGATACCTTTTTTAATGCCTCAAAAAAAATTAGCAATAAAGTAAAGCCAATCATTAACTGCCCATTTTTTACATGTGCTAATGAGAATTTCATCCTAAATATAAACCGACAAAAAATTCATAACCATTTAAATACATTTTCAACACCTAAGTTTGCTTTAAGCAGGGCACAACTACAGGTGTTCTTGTGCTGAGATAGTATTTAATTCCTCCCAAAAGCAAAATATTAAAATAACAATTTAGGTTTCAATTAAATATTATCAGTATGAAAACAAATAATTTTAAAATAATAATAACAGCTATTTTTGCTGTAATAGGGCTAAATGTAAGCGCACAAAAATGTGGGGTTTACAAAACCTATGAAGACTACACAAATGGCAAAATGGAAGTTTCAATAGACTGTGCCGGAAAAGAGGGTAAAATAAAACCAAACGATTTCTTTAAAACAGATTACGTAACAGTAATTAAAAATGGTGAGAAAACTGATTTGAAGAAAACCGAAATATTTGGTTATCAACTTTGTAATGAGGAATTCTTCCGTTTTCTGAATAATGACCGCCTGACTTTAGCAGATAAAAGCGGTTTATGGATTTACACCAGAGAAGAAGTAGTATCTCATTCCCCATTTACAGGCACAAAAAAAAGAACAAAATACTATTTCAGCAAGGATGGAAGTGGGGAAATTAAAAGCCTGACATTTAACAATCTCAAGGATGTTATCCCAGCTAACGACCCACTTTATTCTGAAATGGAATTGTTATTTAGTTCAAATTCAGCGCTACACGCATATAATCAATCAAGTGGTTCATATAAAATCAACTCCTTTCTGAATAGCAAAGGATTGTAATAGTTTAGATGCTTTTTTTTGAAGGCAGGCAAGGCAACTTGCCCGCTTTCAAAAAAGCTAAATCAAACAGAAATTTTCATACAAAAGTTTAAAATTTAAAAAATTCAAAATGAACAAGATATTAAATGTAATCAAAGCAACAGTTCTGATTTTTGGTGTATCAATTGCGAACATCTATGCGCAGGAAACAGAAAAAATTATTGGAACAGTCGGTGGTGAAAAATTAGGTGACGATGGAATTGTAATATGTGTTTTAGGAACACAGGCTTGCATGCCGGTACAGATAGACAAAAGCATGAGAGTAACATACAACGGAAAGGAAACAAAATTGACAGATTTGCCTTTTGCCCTCTATTTAGAAGCTGAACTCAATGAAAATAATAAAATCACTACAATTAAAATTGATGAAAGAAAAACCGTAATCTGTTTTGTTGAGCATAAAGAAGGTGATAACGAGAAATTGACGACTTTGTTAAACGGAATTAAAGGTGTTGAAGATTTTAAGTTATATCGTAAATCGAACCAGGTACTAATTGAATACAATCCCAAACAAATTGCGTATAGCGAATTGGAGGCAAAAGTTAAAAATGCAGGTTTTATATTGGAATAAAAAATGGAGGATTAAAAAATGAAACGAAATAAATTAAATACAGGTATGAAAAATATAAAAGTCATTTTTTTAATGGCAGCAGTAATTGGATTTCTATTTTATTCATGTAATAAGGAAGAAGAAGCACCCTTGCCCAATACATTAGCCTCCAGTGTCATCGGAAAATACACAGGCACTCTAAAGAGTACAGCCACTAATCAATCCAGTCCGGCAACACTAAAAGTAACACTAATAAACGATAGCTTAGTTAGTATGCATTGTTTGTCCAATAATTTCGATTCAACCTTTATAATGCAACTATACCAAAACTATGACAGCATTATGGTGTGTCATACCGGACAAGAATTTTACAATGAATATGGACACAACAGGAATAATTACGATTTTTGCACAAACCGCCAATCCGGTTGGGAAAATAATGCCTGGATGAACGATGGCAATTGCTGGGGTAACATGAATCAAGGGTGGGGCAACAGCAATTGGGCAGGAACTGACCAATGGAACGCCTGGACCAATCACATGAATACCCAACACAATCAAAATGATAATCATTTTGGGGGATTTAATCCAAATATGAATTCGTGTATTTACAAATTTTCAATCGAGAACAGTTCAAATTATTTGAAAGTATTTGAAGGAGTCAAATAATAAAGTTTGTCTTGACCTGCGGTTGTTCCTGTTCATCTTTTGCTGTTTGTTTCAAATTCTATGTAAATTTGGGATATCGAAAGCAATGAATAATATTTGTCTCATAAATATTTGCAGGAATGGAAAATAATGAAATCGACAAAAAACTTGAATCGAAAAACGTGAAGCCAACAGCCATGCGCACCCTGGTTTACAAAACACTTGCAGATTCAGGGAAAGCGCTGAGCCTGGCGGATTTGGAACAGCGGTTTGAAAAAGTGGAGCGTTCAACTATTTTCAGGGCGCTTAAATCATTCGAGGAAAATTTCATTGTCCACCCTGTTGATGATGGTTCAGGCTCGGTTAAATATGCCGTTTGCGATGATGAATGTACCTGTAATATACATGACCTGCACGTTCATTTTTATTGTACGCGTTGTGGCAGGACACGTTGTATGAAAGAACTTCCAATTCCCAACATTAAACTTCCTGAAGGATATACCTATGATAATGCGCAATTCATCATTAACGGGGTGTGCCCGCGCTGCGATTAACTTTGCAATAGTGTTGCACTAACTTATTGGTAATTTTGATGTTGAAATTATTAGAATGTATAACATTAAAAATTATTAATTATGAAAACTGGAAAATTTAAAATGGCTTTTTTACTTGCAGGATTGATTGTCTTTTCTGCATCGCAGGCAATGGCACAGCACCATTGCTGTAACTCAAACTGGTCGGCTAACGCAGATGCCCAATGGTGGAATTACAACACCCCGGCAGAATATGCGTTAACAGCCGAACAAATTACGGAAATTAATGAGCTACGTAAAAACAGTTACGAGAAAAAGCTGCCAATTGAAAATGAACTTCGCAGCTTAAGAATGGAATACCGGGCTGCTAATTCAAATCCCGAGCTGGATGTAAAAAAGGTGAAATCACTGAGAAGCACTATCCGCGATAAAGAAGAAAAGATTGAGGATATCAACCTGGAGACAAAAGTTCAGGTAAAAAAACTTCTCTCTGAAAAGCAGCTTACATATTTTAACAATAATAATTACAGCTGGTGGGATATATCAGAAAACTGCTGGTATTCCGGTAACATGGGAATGGATTCGCGTAAACAGATGATGATGTCTCACAGAAATAATTGTTGGTAAATACCAATTTATTTTAAAACTAACACTGAAGCAAGTGAGATGAATTTTCAAACCTTGCTTTAGTGTTATTAAAAATTGCAGTATAAAATCATGTTAACTTTTAAATTTTGTTCAATATGAAATATTATTTTGAAAAAACAGTCGATTACTCTTTCGACGAAGCAGTAGAAAAAGTAACCGAAGAACTTAAAAAAGAAGGGTTCGGGGTACTGACCGAGATTGATGTGCAGGCCACATTGAAAAAGAAACTGGATGTTGATTTCAGAAAATACCAAATTTTAGGGGCTTGCAATCCTCCTTTTGCACATAAAGCGCTGCTGGCCGAAAACAAAATCGGGGCCATGCTCCCCTGCAATGTGATTGTGCAGGAACTGGATAATGGCAAAACAGAAGTAGCTGCCGTTGACCCGGTGGCTTCCATGCAGGCGGTTGAAAATGACAAATTAGGTGGAGTTGCCAGCGAAATCAGGTCGAAACTTGAAAAGGTCATTGAGAATCTGTAATACTGCATGAAGTTTAAATGGTAGAAATATTCAGAGAAACTTTTAAAATGAGAAAACAACTTTTTTTATTGACCATCGTATTTTTTCTGGCTTTCACAGCGAATGCCCAGGAAGGCGAGCGGTTAAAAGTAATCACAGGGGTACGTGTTAACCCTTTTGTGATGTACGATTTTGATGGTAACAAAAAGGAAATAACCCGTATCCATGCCGAATTGGGCGCCATGTTCAATAATAAAACCTATTTGTCGGTGGGATACACGCCCTTTGCCAACGCCATTTACAATTTCAACGAATACTGGTTTGTAGGGTTCGACAAAAAAATCCCGGTATCGTGGGTTTTGGCGGAAGAGTATATGATAGATGAAAATAAATTCATCGTACAGACCGGGCCCAATTTCAAATTAGGGAACGTGGGAAATGCGTTTGTATTTTTGTTTACCCCTGTTGATAATATTGACTGGGGCTTGAAAGTGGGCGCTTTTATTCCTTTAAATGTGGTTTTGCATAAAGATTAGTTCACATGTTCAAATCTGTATTTACCATCAGTAAAATGGACTGCCCTTCCGAAGAATCCCTTATCAGGACGAAGCTGGAAGGGTTTTCATCCGTTAAAAACCTGGTTTTCGATATTGAAAACCGGAAGCTGGAGGTATATCATTCAGGCGATGTGGATGAAATCCACCAGGCAATCAGCCAACTAAAATTAGGGGACAAACTCGAAAACACAGTCGAAACGGAATTACCGCCCGGCACCGACGATTCGCAACAGCGTAAAATACTCTGGTGGGTACTGGGCATCAATTTCACCTTTTTCGTGGTGGAAATGACCACCGGCTGGATTTCTCACTCCATGGGCCTTATGGCCGATTCGCTGGACATGCTGGCTGATTCTATTGTTTACGGGCTCAGCCTTTTTGCAGTGGGTGCGGCCATTTCACGAAAGAAAAAAGTAGCCAAAATCAGCGGGTATTTCCAGATGGGGCTGGCTACGCTGGGTTTTGCCGAAGTGCTGCGGCGTTTTTTCAGCACCAGCGAAACGCCCCTTTTTCAGTGGATGATTATTGTTTCCATCCTGGCGCTTGCCGGAAACCTGGTTTCGTTGTGGCTCATCAACAAAGCCAAAAGCAAAGAAGCGCACATGCAGGCCAGCGCCATATTTACCTCCAACGACATCATCGTGAACGGCGGGGTTATCCTGGCCGGTGTGCTGGTGTATTTACTAAACAGCAAATGGCCCGATTTGGTCATTGGTGGCATTGTTTTCACCTTTGTGATGCGCGGGGCAGTGAGGATTTTAAAACTTTCGAAGTAATCAATTATGGCACACGCGCATGAACATACTACGCAAAAAAGTTACGGAAAAGCTTTTGCCATTGGCATTGGTTTAAACATCGCCTTTGTTGCTGTTGAAATATTTTATGGTCTGGCAGCCAACTCATCAGCATTATTAGCCGATGCAGGTCACAATGCCAGCGACGTTCTGAGTTTGATTTTTGCCTGGGCAGCAATCCGGCTTGCTTCTATAAAGCCAAAAGGGAAATATACATACGGTCTTCGAAAAACAACCATCCTTGTATCGATACTCAATGCGCTGTTGCTTTTTGGAGCAGTAATAGCCATCGGTTGGGATGCCATAGGGAAATTCAAAAATCCCGAACCCGTGGCAGGTACTCAAGTGATGATTGTTGCCGGAATAGGCGTGATAATCAATACCATTACGGCTTTGCTGTTTATGAAAGGCCAAAAAGTCGACCTGAACATCAAAGGAGCATTCCTGCACATGGCTGCCGATGCCGGGGTGTCGTTGGGAGTGGTTGTTGCCGGATTATTGATTAACCTCACCGGAATCGAATGGATTGACCCGGTAATGAGTTTTATCATCATCCTGGTCATCCTTTGGGGCACCTGGCGCTTGTTTACCGATTCCATAGATTTGGCGCTGGATGCCGTACCTAAAAACATCAACCTCGAAAAAGTCAGGGAATTACTGTTGGCACAAAAAGGTGTTGAAGAAATTCACGACCTACATGTTTGGGCAATGAGCACCACCCAAATAGCTTTAACCGCCCACCTGATAATGCCCAAAGGGTATCATGATAAATTTATTGCTGAATTACAGGAGAAACTTGAACACGAATTCGGGATAGGACACACAACCTTTCAAATTGAGAATGAAAGGATTGAAGAGGAATGTAATTTATCAACATTCAAAAATACTTCCCATTAAAATTAAAGTCGATTTTGAAAATAAAAGAATTAAATATCCTATTTTTGCATCTGTCCCGAGTTTGACAGTTGCAAAATAAAAATCTTCTGCAACCCTTGTAAACACTGGAATTAATTTTTTAAAACTCGAAAGTGTAGTGAACAATTTTCACTTGTTTTATTGAGAATTGGTCTGATTTCCATAGGTTTGGGTAACGAAAACTTATCCGGCATGTATATCAGGGTGACCACAAACAGCAAAGGTTCCTCCTATTATCACCTGGTGGAGTCTTATCGATATCAGGGCAAGGTCCGGCAACGCACCCTGTTGTCACTTGGCCGTGTCAAAGACGGGAAGCTGGAACAGTTAGCCGAAGCCATCAGCAAGTGCACCGATAAACTTTCTGTTTTCAATATGGCCAAAGATGTCGACGTAAAAGACACCTACATTCTGGGGCCATTGCTGGTATTGGAACGGATGATGAATGAACTGGGCTTATCGGCTTGCCTTTCGATGCTTCAGAGCAAGCACCCCAAACTCCGGTTCGATCTGAAGAAAGTTATCTTCACCCAACTCTGTTCCCGTTTTGTAAAACCTGTTTCCAAGTTATCGCTTTACGACAACTGGCTTGGGCGGATGTACCCGGGAATGGTGGAACATGAAACAGCCATCCAACACATTTACCGTAGCCTTGACCTGCTGCACGACCACAAAGAGGAAATCGAGAAATACCTGTTTTCGTATGGGAAAGACCTTTTCAATATCAGCGTTGATGTTGTGCTGTATGACTTGACCACCCTTCGGTTTGAAAGCACCCGAACCGATACTGGCGATCTTCGCCAGTTTGGGTACAGTAAGGAGATGCGCACCGACTGTACGCAGGTGGTTCTTGGTCTGCTGACCGATACCGAAGGGATTCCGTTGTGTTTTGAGGTACATCCGGGGAATACATTTGAAGGCAATACCCTGGATGGAATCGTTGACCGGATCAGCCAAAAATTGGTCATCCGTCGTTTTATTTTTGTGGCCGACCGGGGCTTGTTTTCCATGGACAATCTGGAACACATCCGCAAGCGGAACGGGGAATTTATTGTCGGCTTAAAAATGGGCACATTAAAACGACATATCCAGAAAGAGTTTTATGACCTGGAACGTTTCTCATGGATCACGCCCGAGCTGGCCCTATGCGAAACTACCCTGGGCGAAGATCGCTGCATCATAATCTGGTCAAGGACCCGTGCCGACAGGGACAGGAAGGCCCGTGAGGAAGTATTGGAAAAGATCAACCGGACACTGGCCTTGTCCAAACCAATCTCGAAAAAGTTCATTACCAACCGTGCCTATAAAAAATACCTGCTGGTTAAAAATGAATCACAATGCACATTAAACCGGAAGGCGATAACCGAAGATGCCCGAAAAGACGGGTTCTTTGGGATTATCACCAACGTGAAGGAAATGCCGGCCACAGAAATTGTTTCAAATTACAAAGAGCTTTGGCGCATCGAAGATGCTTTTGGCGAGATGAAAGGTATGCTCAAAAGCCGGCCAATGTTTCACTGGACAGATCAACGGATCATCGGCCATTTAATGCTCTGCTTTTTGTCCCATTTCTGTGAAGCACACCTTACCAAACGGCTCAGGAAATCGGGAGTGGCGCATAGCTCAAAGTCCATAGACAATAAAATCATTAAAGAACGCCCGCTGACAGCAAAACAAGCTATGGAAGAATTGAACCAGGTAATGGCCATCCCGGTACAGATTAAAAAAGAAACAATATGGCTCCGAACGGATATCCCGCCCAATGCAATCAAGCTACTGAAAGCAATCGGCATGCCGGTACCACCCAGAATTATACAGCAAAATCACAAAATGTAGTGGCACAAACCTATTTGTCGTGTTGCTTGTATCTAATATACAACAACTTAAAGAAATAATCTGTCAAACTCGGGATTGAGAATGAAAGGATTGAAGAGGAATGTAATTTATCAACATTCAAAAATACTTCCCATTAAAATTAAAGTCGATTTTGAAAATAAAAGAATTAAATATCCTATTTTTGCATCTGTGAAAAATAAAATCTTTGCCATATCGCTCTTGCTATCATTTTTGGTAGTATTAAGCCATGAGGTGATTCTCCATCATCATCATCATGATTTAGTGGCAGATGTTTTATTTAGTAGTCAAAGCGTAGCTGATACCCCTGATGAAAAAAGTAACGAAAGGAATTCTGACGATGAACACAATCATCCCTTTCCTCTCCATCATCATATTTCGGCAACCAGTGATTTTGTTTATGCAAGAACAAACCTACTTGAATCAAATCCATTAAATAAAATCACAACATTATTTTGGGTGTCAGTTGTTTTTCGGATTGATTATTTTGAACCACTTGACCCTGCAAATAACAGTTACAGGTACAAACCGTTTTTAATTACTTCCCTCTTTAACCCCGGAGCCAATGCTTTACGGGGGCCTCCTGCTATTGTTTAAATTTCAAGTTTCTCACTGAATGCTTGCGGTAATTGATTTATCGCTTAGGAATAGATATGCGTTCATTCAATCATTTTTTTAAAATTTAAACAATTTTCATAATGAAAATCAATATATTTTTATTTGCTGCACTTGCAATATTTTTAGCAAGTTGCAACACCAACCCCAGTAACGAAGCACAGGAAACACATCATGACGATGTTAAAATCCAACTAACAGCTTATAGCAACGAGTTTGAACTTTTTGCCGAAGCCGACCCATTTGTAGTTGGGAAACCCGGTGAAATATTATCTCATTTCTCCCATTTGCCAAGTTTTAGAGCGTTGGAGAGTGGAAGTATGACCGCTCGCTTAAAAGTGAATGGAAAAGAAACCAGCCATACTCTTGAAAAACCAACCCGTAAAGGCATCTATAAATTTACAATAGCGCCCGAAACCGAAGGTGCAGGTCAATTGGTTTTTGACATTGTAACAGAACAAGGAACTTTTCAATTAATTGCTCCTGATATTCAGGTGTATACCGATGAGCATGATGCCATTCATGCATCGGAACAGATTGTATTTTCAGAAACCAATGCAACCGTATTTACAAAAGAACAGGCTTGGAAAATTGATTTTGCTACGGAATTTCCAAAAGTTGAACCTTTTGGGCAGATTATTAAGACTACTGCTCAGGTGCAATCTGCACAGGGAGATGAAATGATAATAACAGCTAAAACGAACGGTATTGTTGTGTTTGCTGCCGAAAATGTATTGGAAGGGAAAAGCGTATCAGGCGGACAAACTCTTTTTTCCATTTCGGGAAATGGATTAGCCAGTAATAATTCTGCTGTTTATTTTCAGGAGGTGAAAAACAATTACGAAAAAGCAAAAGCCGATTATGAGCGCTTAGCCGAACTGGCAAAGGATAAAATAACCTCAGAAAAAGACTTGCTCAATGCAAAAAATCAATACGATAATGCAAAAGCAAACTACGACAATCTGGTCAAAAACTTTAGTACTTCCGGTCAGAATGTAACAAGTTCAATGAATGGATTTGTAAAACAGGTTTTTGTGCGAAATGGACAATATGTTGAAGCCGGACAAGCCATTGTTGCCATTTCTCAAAACAAAACCTTGCTGCTTAAGGCCGAAGTTCAACAAAAGTTTGCGCCTGTTTTGGCATCGATCAATTCTGCTAATATTCTCACACTTCAAAACAACCAGACATACACGCTGGAAGAATTAAATGGGAAAATAGTCTCGTTTGGCAGAAATACCAATAGCGATAATTTCTTGCTTCCGATTAACATTCAAATCGACAATAAAGGAGCTTTTGTTTCTGGCGGTTTTGTGGAATTATACCTAAAAACGTTGACGAATTCACAGGCATTAACACTACCAAATGCTGCCTTATTAGAGGAACAAGGTTCTTATTTTGTGTTTGTACAGGTTCACCCCGAACTCTTCGAAAAAAGAGAAGTGAAGGTAGGTGCAACAGATGGTTTAAAAACCGAAATAGTAAAGGGCATCACCCCAAAAGAACGTGTCGTAACCGAAGGTGCTATTCTTGTAAAACTGGCACAGGCAACAGGAACTTTGGATGCTCATTCAGGTCATAACCATTAAAACGTACAGACATGTTAAATAATATTATTAAGTTCTCACTGAGCAACAAATATCTCATTTTACTCGCTTCAGTGTTGCTTGTGGTTATCGGGACGAGAACTGCCATAAATATGGATGTGGATGTATTCCCTGATTTTACTTCCCCAACTGTTGTTGTAATGACCGATGCCCACGGAATGGCATCGGAAGAAGTAGAGCGCTTGGTCACCTTTCCCATAGAAACTTCTGTAAATGGAGCAACAGATGTGCGCAGGGTACGTTCCGTTTCTTCACAAGGCTTCTCCTTTGTTTGGGTCGAATTCGATTGGGGTACTGACATTTTCAAAGCCCGACAGATTGTAAGCGAAAAACTTATTAGTGTTTCATCGCAAATGCCTATTGGTGTTGGACAGCCAACATTAGCCCCACAATCGAGCATTATGGGCGAAATTTTCCTTATCGGGATTCAGGCCGATAGCACCAGCATGATGGATTTAAGAACCATTGCCGAATGGAATGTTAAACCTTTGATTTTGGCAACCGGAGGCGTGTCGCAGGTAACCATCATTGGAGGCGATTACAAACAATATCAGATATTGGCAAATCCTGAAAAACTGAAATACTACCATGTTTCCATGTTCGAACTGGCTGATATTTGCACAGGAATAAGTCAGAATTCAGCCGGAAGTGCGATACGACAGTATGGTAACGAATATGCTGTACGTGGAATGGCAAGAACTGCCGATGTGGAAGAATTAGGAAATTCATTTATAAAGTCGGTTAATGGGAAACCTGTTAGAATACGGGACGTTGCCGAAGTTAAAATTGGCGGGGCCATTAAAATGGGACATGCTTCTCAAAATGCCAAGCCTGCTATTATCCTGGCCGTATCAAAACAGCCCAATACCAATACCTTGGAACTTACAGAGCTGGTTGAAGCCAACCTTAATGGTTTGCAAAAAACTTTGCCCCCGGATGTTGTTTTAGACACAAAGATTTTCCGTCAGGCCGATTTTATTGAAACATCGGTAAATAATGTGCAAAATGCATTAATTGAAGGGGGAATTTTTGTAGTCATCATATTGTTTTTGTTTTTAGGAAGCTTTCGTACAACCATTATTTCTCTTACTGCCATCCCCTTGTCCTTGCTTGGGGCAATATTGGTGCTAAAAGCCTTGGGATTAAATATTAACACTATGAGTTTGGGCGGTATGGCCATAGCCATAGGTTCACTGGTTGATGATGCCATTATTGACGTGGAGAATGTCTATAAACGTTTGCGGCAGAATCAGCAAAAACCAAAAGCCGACAGGCAATCTTCTTTTACTGTTGTTTTTGAAGCATCCAAGGAAATTCGGGCATCTATATTGAATGCTACACTCATTATCATTGTCGCATTTTTGCCATTGTTTTTTCTATCAGGAATGGAAGGCCGTATGTTGCAGCCTCTTGGTATTTCATTTATCGTTTCATTGTTTGTTTCTCTTATTGTAGCTATGACCTTAACGCCATTGCTTACAAAGTTGATGCTTACCGATGAAAAGTATTTGGCTAAGAATGAAAAAGAAAAGTGGTTGGTGCGAAAGTTAACAGCTTGGTACGAAAAATCACTTACATGGGCATTAAAACATAAGAAAACGGTTGTTTTTTCTTCCATTGGTTTGTTCGCCATATCACTTGTATTATTTACATCTATGGGACGTAGCTTTTTGCCTGAATTTAACGAAGGCTCATTAACCCTTTCAGTGGTTACCCAACCGGGGGCATCCTTAGACGAAAGCAACAAGTTGGGCAATCTGGTGGAAACCGAATTATTATCCATTCCCGAAATTAACGGGACGGCACGCAGAACAGGCCGGGGCGAACTCGATGAACATTCTCAAACAGTAAATAGTGCCGAAATTGATGCCACGTTTGAACTCAAAGACCGAAGTCGTGAGGAATTCATGGCTGATGTACGCGAAACGATTGCTCGTATTCCGGGGATAGCCGCAACTGTGGGTCAGCCTCTTGGCCATCGTATCGACCACATGCTTTCTGGTACAAGGGCTAATATTGCCATCAAACTGTTTGGTAACGATTTGAACAAGATGTTCATTCTCGGGAATCAGGTAAAAAGTGCCATTGTTGGCATCGAAGGATTGGTTGATGTAAATGTTGACCAGCAAGTAGAAATTCCTCAAATACAAATAAAAGCCAATCGCAACATGTTGGCAGAATATGGTATTACTATCGACCAGTTTAACGAGTTCGTGGATATTGCCTTTGGAAGTGAGAAGCGGGCCGATATTTATGAAGGCCAAAGCCGCTTCGATTTGGTGTTGCGCCTGAATAGCGATTACACCGAAACCATTGAAGGCATTCGTGCTGCACTCATTGATACTGATGATGGCAAAAAAGTGCCTTTGGAACAGGTAGCCGATGTAGTTTCAATTTCGGGGCCCAGTTCCATAAGCCGTGAAAATGTGCAACGTAAAATTGTAATTGCTGCAAATGTGGCAGGTCGTGATTTGCGCAGTGTTGTGGAAGAAATACAAGCTACAGTAGCCGAAAATGTAGAACTACCCGAAGGGTATCGAATTGAATATGGAGGACAGTTCGAAAGCGAAGCAAGTGCTTCAAAAACACTCATGATAACATCCATATTGGCTATACTTATCATTTTCTTACTGCTATTTCAGGAATTTAAAAGCTTTAAACTTGCAGGAATCGTATTATTGAATTTGCCATTGGCATTGATTGGTGGCGTGTTTTCAATCTATTTTACTTCGGGAATTTTAAGCATTCCTGCAATTATTGGATTTATTACTCTCTTTGGAATTGCTACGCGCAACGGTATTCTGCTGATTTCAAATTATCAGCGATTGCAAAGTCAGGGCGTTCCCCTGATTGAAACAATAATTCAAGGTTCATCTGACCGTTTGAATGCAATTTTAATGACAGCCCTTACAGCCGCCTTGGCACTCATACCATTGGCAATACAAGGGGATTTGCCGGGCAATGAAATTCAAAGCCCGATGGCACAGGTAATATTGGGAGGTTTATTGACATCAACCTTGCTGAATATTTTTATTGTGCCAATCGTTTACAGCATTTTAAACAATCGTGGAATTATTAAAACAGAACAAGAATGAAGAAAATAATTATAGCTCTAATAAGCATCATACCGTTTCAAATTGGCCTTTCTGCCCAAAGCACTATTGATTCAGTTTTGGCTCAAATAGAAAGGAATAATACGACACTGGCGGCTTTGCAAGAAAGAGCAGAAGCCGATAAAATTGGCAACAAAACAGGCAACTACCTCCAAAATCCTGAAATTGAATTTAATTATTTATGGGGTAATGATGTTACTGGTAACCGGACTGACTTTGCAGCAACGCAGGCATTCGATTTTCCCACAGCATACAGCTATAAAAATCAAATTTCGGATATTAAAAACGAACAGGTTGAACTTGAATATCAAAAGCAACGAAAGGAATTGCTTTTGAATGCCCGATTAGTTTGTTACGATTTGATTTATACAAATGCTTTGAAAGCTGAACTTTCAAAAAGGATTAGCCATGCGCAAAGCATGGCCGATGCGTACAAATCTAAATTCGACGTTGGCGAAACCAACATTTTGGAATACAATAAGGCGCAATTAAACCTGCTGAATTTGAGCAACGAAATGGAAGTCCTTACCATTGAACACGAAGCTTTGCAAGCTGAATTGACCCGTTTAAATGGTGGTGTTCCAATAAGTTTTTCCGAAAACGAGTTTCAGGTTGCCGTTCTGCCGACCGATTTTGAACAATGGTACATGCAAGCCGAACAAAGCAATCCCTTATTAAACTGGTTGAAAAAGGAGGTTGAATTAACGCAAAAACAAGTAAGTCTTAACAAGGCTTTAAGTATGCCCAAATTTCAGGCAGGCTATATGAGCGAATCGGTGGTCGGTCAGGAATTTAAAGGCGTTACCGTGGGTTTGTCAATTCCCTTGTGGGAAAATAAGAACACCGTAAAGTATGCAAAAGCCAACGCACGTGCGTCGGAAAACACGGCATCCGACAATAAGCTGCAACTGTATAGTCACTTAAAGGTGCTACATACAAAAGCTATTTCGCTTCAAAATAACGTAAGCGATTATAAAATGAAGTTAGCAACCTTTAATAATACCGAATTACTTCAAAATGCATTTGATAAAGGTGAAATTGCGCTGATTAACTATATGCTTGAACTTTCCATCTACTACGAAAGTGTAAATAACTTACTTAAACTAGAGCGGAATTTGAATAAAACAATTGCAGAGCTAAATCAATATTTATGATGGCGCATAAAAGCAAATACGAGAATAAAACCATGTGGGTAGTACTGCTTACTGCCATAACAATGGTTGTTGAGATAGTATTCGGTTTAACAACAAAGTCAATGGCTTTACTGGCCGACGGCATTCACATGGGTTCCCATGTGCTTGCCATTGGGCTTAGTTGGGTTGCCTATGTCATTGTTCGTAAAGTATCCAGAAGTGAGAAATTCAAAGGCAATTCCGATAAAATCCTTTCCTTATCGGGCTACAGCAGCGGTTTGATGTTATTGATTTTTGCCATTGTAATACTGATTGAAGCTATTCAGCGTTTTTACAATCCGGAGGATATTGTTTATAAAGAAGCCATATTGGTTGCCATAATAGGACTGGTTGTAAACATAGCAAGTGCATTTCTTTTACACCACGACCATAAGCATTCCGACCATAACATACGAGCAGCCTATCTCCATGTTATCGCTGATGCCTTAACAAGCCTATCTGCAATTTTGGGATTAATTGCAGCAATGATATGGGATATTCCTTTTATGGACACTATTGCTGCAATAATTAGCTCCTTTGTAATTGTCAAATGGTCGATTGGCTTATTGAAGGATTCTGGAAAAGTATTGTTGGATATAGAACATGAACATCACCATGGACACAGTTATTAAAATTGTTTCCAACAAATGAGTAGTAAAAGAACCAGCCCTATTTGTAAGCACATTGGCAAAGCCCCACTAGCCAACATTAAATTTAAAGCTTTTATCTAACAGTCGGTTTCGCAGCCATCCTGCCAATTCCTCCAATTTGCCATGAATACTTGCCATACGGAAGTAGTTGAGCCAGCCTTGGGATACTTCTTTGAACTTTTCGATGGACAGGTAGACCCCCCTTTTTAATGGGTTGTTTTGATTGATTTTGGATGGTCAAAAACCTTTACCTCAAAGAACAATTTGTAGAGGCGGGCAGGCTAAAGGCAAGTGTCGCCAGGGCGTGGAGCGAAGCGGAACAAACAGGCGACTCTTGCCGTGGGGTGCAACCCGGCTTCGGCGTGAAGGTGAGCGAAAAAGCGACTGGTTTCGAGCGCGATAGCGAACGGATAAAGGAAGCGGTTTCGCGAGGCTGAGCGATGGTGCCGGGGCACAGGAAGAACCTTATAAAAAGCTATTGTACACCTTAAGAAATCAGGATTATTACCTGATCAAACCGGAAAGTTGCCTGCGAAGGGATCGCGTAACGGTTAGTCAGGCCTTTGCCTGGTGCCGGAAGCGAAAACGAAGCAGGCGTCTTTCATTTTAACCGAGGCTTGTTCGCGCCATGGCGGAGCCAACGGCGCGAACAGGCCGCAGGATCACCTACCAAATCAAGTCAACAGCGTTTATCTTTGGCATCCTTGTCAAAAGCCACCAGGTTAAACATTTCCCTCATCCGGGAGCGGATCCGGTTTCCATAAATCGATTCCAGCTCGGAGGCGGAAAGGTTGGTCGTCAGATGCGTCAACATGCGTTTGGAAACAAACAAGTCGTAACGGGCCAACAGAATTTCCGCCATTACGTTACACTCGTTCCCGAAATGCTTTGGGGTTTGCTCCAATCCCAGGTCGTCAAAACAATACACTTTGGGAACAGGCAGTCCACCGAGTCGAAAATACGATCCTTTGCTGTAGTGGTTGATCACCGAGTAACCGTCTTTCTCAAACTCAAAGCTGATTTCCCGGGTGGGCTTGACCAGAAATTGCTTCTCCCGTGGGCAGAAATAGCTGATCAGCCTGGCCAGGGAACTTTTTCCACAGCCGATTGGCCCAGAGATCAGCAGTCCTTTCCGAAGGCTAAGGCCGTGCTTTTCCGTATTTTCCTTGTCACCGATGGCATACACCAACAGTTTGTAGATCAGGGGCAGATCACCGGGATCAATGGCAAAATTCTCCCCGAAAAGCATTTTCCCTTTTTCTTCCATCCAGAGCACACTTCTCTGAAAATTGAAGTTGAACACGCCACCCTGAAGTTCTGCAATTTGGTCATAAGGGCTCCGAATAATCCTTGTTGGTTGCGACACTGAACCGGCCTGCGCCGATTTGATTGAATGGTCTTTCATGGCTGTTATTTTTTTTACTGTTTGACATCCATTTCCGGGCAAGGGCTTGCCAGGAAACAATTCGCTGGTCATTCCCGGTCTTCCATCCCAGGGACAGGTACCGGGCATAAAATTGTTGGGCATCTTTCTGCGGAAAGCGGTTTTGCTGAAAGAAAAATGACACCTCCGAAAAATCTGGAATTGCGGATTCTTCTTCCGTTTTTGGAGTCTTTCCCCGATCCCGCTTTTGCGCATTCACTTTTTCTTGTTGATTTTCACTTCTAAGTTTTTCAACCCTCTTTTGATTCTCTTCTTCTTTATTCTTATTTATATTCTTTATATTCTTTATAAGAGGTGTATCACTTGCTGTCTCAGTTGCTGTATCAGATTCAGTACCGGCAGGATCATTTTTACGATTACCAGTATCGGTTGCCGTATCAGTTCTGCGACCGGAAGCGATACCGGTATCAGCTGTAGTACTGCCTGGAGTATCATTTTTGATATTGCATGAAGTACCGGAATTTCTGGAAGTATCATCTCCGGTACCTGTTGCAGTATTCGATTGAATACCGGTATCATTTGCTGTATTCCCTGCGGTATCGTTTTTGAGATCGCCTGAAGTACCGGTATCACCAGTCGTCTTTGTTCCTGTATCACGTGCAGTCTCAGATTTGATACCGGAGGAATTACCTGCATACGGAAATTGACTTTCACGATCACTTCCGGTTGTATCACTTGTGGTACCGGTATCAGATTCAGTATCAGAAAATGAATCATTCATCGTATCAAGCCGGATACAACTCACCTCGCTGCCGCGGTGCAGGTTGGAGGATGCTTTGTAGTGGATATAGCCCCAGTCAGCCAGTTCTTTCATGCACCGGGCATAGGTGTTGGCCGAACCGATCCGGGCTAGGTCCATCATCTCCGCCCGTGAAATTGCAAACCGCTCGCTAAACCGGCAGGCATTCCATTGCCGGAACAGCGCGAGATACAGGCTG
>TARA_R110002050_G_scaffold119530_2_pt1 | contig 21030 bp, 8 predicted proteins | sample TARA_R110002050 | Tara Oceans TARA_R110002050 (sample SAMEA4396988) | marine metagenome | biome: Polar Biome; feature: [DCM] deep chlorophyll maximum layer (ENVO:01000326); material: water (ENVO:00002006), including particulate matter (ENVO:01000060) such as... | depth 25 m
CACCCAAGCAATTCACAAAGAATACGGAGGTGTTGTTCCAGAACTGGCATCAAGAGCGCATCAACAAAACATAGTCCCCGTAGTCGATCAAGCAATAGCCAAAGCAAATATCGATAAAAAACAATTATCAGCCATAGCATTTACAAGAGGACCTGGCTTAATGGGATCTCTTCTTGTAGGCACCTCTTTCGCAAAGTCATTGTCCTTGGGTTTGCAAATACCTCTTATAGAGGTGAATCATATGAAAGCTCATATTTTGGCACACTTCATTAATGATGATAGCATGAAGCCGCCTAAATTTCCTTTCTTGGCATTAACAATAAGTGGTGGACATACTCAAATTGTGCGGGTCAATGATTTTTTTGATATGAAAATTATAGGACAAACCTTAGATGATGCCGTTGGTGAAGCTTTTGACAAAAGTGCGAAAATTTTAGGTTTACCTTATCCGGGGGGACCTTTAATTGACAAATATGCCGCTACTGGAAATCAGCATAAATTTGAATTCCCTATTCCGAAAGTGAAAGAGCTCGACTTTAGCTTCAGCGGATTAAAAACCAGCATCCTATATTTTATTCAGAAACAAACCAAAGAAGCCCCAGATTTTATCAAAAATAATCTTGAAGATATCTGCGCATCCATTCAATATACCATAATAACCATTTTAATGCGAAAACTTAAAAAAGCGGTTAAGTTAACAGGTATTAAAGAGATAGCTATAGGCGGCGGAGTTTCTGCAAATTCTGGCATTAGAAAGGCTTTAATGGACGCTCAAACTAAATACGGATGGAAAACCTATGTACCTAAGTTTGAATATTGCACCGATAATGCTGCCATGATTGGTATAGTTGGGTATTATAAATATAAAAATGAAGTTTTTGCGCAGCAAGATGTGACCGCAAAAGCGAGGTATTTGATTTCTTGATTTAACCAAAAATTGTATGCAACTATTTTATAATTCTGATGTAAAAACCAACGATACTCATTTTACTTTCGACACTAATGAAAGTAAACATATTATCAAAGTGCTTAGAAAGAGAAAAGGCGATGAATTATGGATTACAAATGGTGTAGGTTATTTATTTAGAGCCAAAATTATAGATGATTCTATTAAGAAATGTGAGGTTGAACTCATATCTTCAAAAAAAACACATCCTAAATTATATTGGCTTCATATGGTGGTAGCACCTACAAAAATGAATGATCGTTTTGAATGGTTTTTAGAAAAGGCCACAGAAATAGGTGTTGATGAAATAACCCCAATAATCTGTGATCGTTCTGAACGTAAAATTCTTAAGTTAGACCGAATGCAAAGGGTTATAGAATCTGCCATGAAACAATCACTTCAAACCTATTTACCAAAATTAAATGAGCCAATAAGTTTATCAGATTTTTTAGTAAAACCTATTACCGGTTTACAGTTTATTGCCCATTGCGAAGACAGCGAACGTTATGAATTAAAGCGAAGAGTTGTTGCCGACCAAGATATAACCATTTTAATTGGTCCTGAAGGTGATTTCTCCACATCTGAAATTAAAAATGCAATGTCAAAAGGGTACGCACCAGTTACCATGGGCAAAACTAGATTGAGAACAGAAACTGCAGCCATTGTTGCCTGTACCATTGTTGCCTCCATCAATAATGGATAATTAAAATATCTATCGATGACTTTACAACAAATTGAAAATAATACTCCAATAATTTTTCATCTACTAATTTCGTAGATTTGATTATGAGAAATTTTATCCGCCTGCTCTTCTTTTGCATTTTAATTTCAAGCCTTTCATTAAAGGCACAAGAAGTTGCAATTTTAAAATATCAAGGCGGTGGTGATTGGTATGCGAATCCAACTGCATTACCCAATTTAATTAAATTTTGCAATAACAATATCGGCACTACTTTAAGCAGTAAACCTGAAACTGTAGAGGTTGGCAGTTCTTCTATTTTTCAGTATCCATTTATACATATGACAGGCCATGGCAATGTGTTGTTTTCCGAAGAAGAGATAGAGAATTTAAGAAACTATCTTTTAGCTGGTGGGTTTCTGCATATTGATGATAATTATGGAATGAAACCTTATATCACTAGAGAAATAAAAAGACTATTCCCAGATTCCAATTTAGAAGAACTTGGAGCGGAACATCCTATATTTTCAAATAGCTACCGTTTTGCGCAAGGGTTACCTAAAATACATGAGCATGATGGTCAACGCCCGCAAGCTTTCGCGATTACTATTAATAACAGAATTGTATTGCTATTTACCTCAGAATCAGATTTAGGAGATGGCTGGGAAGACCCCACAGTACATAACGATACTGCAGAAATAAGGGAAAAAGCACTAAAAATGGGAGCTAACATTATCACCTATGTATTTAAAAGTTAAATAATGACCTCAAAAACTATTTCAAAAGGAATTCTTAGAGCCATAGGCTTCATAGTTGGTGTTGTCCTATTGCTTTATTTTCTATATACCATACTTTCAGTATTGGCATATTTGGCCATCGCTGCTGTTGTGGCCTTAATTGGAAGACCGTTAGTTAAGTTCTTAAGGTTGAAACTTAAATTCCCTAATATCCTAGCTGTTGTAGCCACCATGCTAATTATGATTGGGGTTTTAGCCGGCATAGTTGCCTTATTCATTCCACTTCTATCGGAGCAAAGTAAAAACCTTTCTCTTCTTGATATTGAAGAATTACAAAAAAGCCTTAACACGCTATACCATCAAATTACTAACTACCTAGGCCTGTCATCCCATATTGTAGATGATGTCATTGACGATGTTGCGCTAGAGAAAAATATTTTAAAAGGTTTAGACATAGGGTTCATTCCTGACATTTTAAACTCCTTTTTAACAGTTTTAAGTTCTGCTAGCATTGGCTTATTTTCAGTTCTCTTCATTTCATTTTTCTTTCTTAAAGACAGAAAGCTATTTGAACACGGTCTTTTAATATTTATTCCTCAAACTAAAAAACAGGGTACAACAAATTCAATAGAAAAAATTAATAATTTGTTATCCCGATACTTTGTTGGCTTACTGCTTCAAATATTTATTCTATTTGTCATTTACACCATAGTATTACTAATAGTTGGCATTGAAAATGCCGTAGTCATAGCATTTCTTTGTGCGTTATTTAACATCATACCCTATATTGGACCAATAATTGGTGGTGTAATGATGCTGACTTTAACCATGACCAGTAACTTAGGATATGATTTTAGTGAAATTATACTTCCTAAAACAGGCTATGTTTTCTTAGGATTATTACTCGGACAATTGGTCGATAATTTATTCTCACAACCTTTCATATTTTCAAATAGTGTAAAATCACATCCTTTAGAGATTTTCTTGATCATCATTATAGCTGGTTTACTTTTCGGTGTAGTAGGTATGATTGTCGCAGTACCAGGCTATACTGCCATAAAGGTGATTTTGAAAGAGTTTTTATCAGAGAACCAAATCGTTAAATCATTGACCCAAAATCTATAAAACTTAAGTGAATCTTAAAATATTATCTCATGAAGTACAACAATTTATCAATGAAAATCTAACTTCAGATATTCATAAGATACTTTTAAAGAAATCACCTTTTGCCGAAATAACATCTAAAGAGCTTGTAGAGCAAATAGAATCTAAGTTAAAGGCGAAACACAAGCTGCCAACTTGGTTTGCAACAAAAAACATCATCTACCCTAATAAACTTAATCTTTCACAAACATCATCAGAATTAGCGGCGCTTTATAAATCTTCATTAGTACAAGGTAAAACCCTAATCGATATTACTGCTGGCCTTGGAATTGATTCTTTTGCTTTTAGCAAAAACATTAATAAAGTAATTCATGTTGAAAAAAGTGAAAAATTATCTGCCATTGCACAACATAATTTCATTCAGTTGGGAGCAACGAACATTGAGTGTATATCTACGGATGGAATATCTTATTTAAAGAATAATCCACAATTATTTGATTGGATTTACCTAGACCCCTCAAGAAGAGATAAGAATAATAATAAAGTATATTTTTTAACTGATTGTGAACCTGATGTAAACGAGCATTTAAATTTCTTATTTACAAAGTCAAATAACATTTTAATAAAAACAGGTCCATTGCTTGATTTAAACAACGGATTAAAACATTTGAGAAACGTAAAAGAAATAAATATTGTAGCTATAGGTAACGATGTAAAAGAAGTACTATGGCTTTTAGAAAAAAATCACAGCAAAGAGCCGTTAATAAAAACAATAAATTTTAAGAATGAAATTAAACAGACTTTTGATTTTTATTTGAATCAAGAACGGTCTGCAATATCTACATATTCTATACCATTGGCATATTTGTATGAGCCAAATGCTGCTGTTTTAAAATCTGGCTCATTTGAATATGTAGGTAGGTATTATGATTTAAACAAAATAAATTCTAACTCGCACCTATATACTTCAGACAAATTAATTTCATTTCCAGGCCGTGTATTTAAAATTTTAAATATTCTTGACTACACTAAAAAATCTTTAAAAAACATAGATATTTATAAGGCTAATATTACAACAAGAAATTTTCCAGATTCAGTCGAAAAAATCAGAAAAAAACTTAATCTAAAAGATGGTGGCCATACTTATTTATTTTTTACTACAAATAAAGACCAAAAACTTATTGTAATCAATTGCACTCAAATCTTCGAATAACTTGGCAAGATATTTACCGATTTTTTATCATAATTAGTTCTTAAATTATTATTAAATTCTCGATCTAGGTTACCACTACAACGATATAGAAAGGCATTTTATCGTGTCATTTTACTACAATTTAAACTTAAGATGTTAAAATTATTAACATTGGAATATGTGAATTAAAACGGGTCTAAATTATTGATACATCAATGATTACGGCTGTTCAAAGAGAATATTTTAAACACAATTCCAACAAATAGAATTAAAGATCTCGTAAAATATCGTATTTGAATTATCACTATATGCGTTAAAATTGCTATTATTATACCGGATTTTGATTTTTTTAACATTTGACAGCTGCGTTAAATAATTTTAAAAGTCAAAAAACACATTAATTAATTTAAACTAACAAACAACAACGATTATGAGTCAAAAACGTGATTACAAGTCGATCAAATCCAAAAAAAGGTCTTCCTTTTTTAAATCAGGGATTTTATCGATGCTTGTTTGCTTAGGAGCCCAACTGGCCCAAGCAAATAAAATGACTGACACTTCAACTGAAGCAAAGGTTAAAACTGTACAATCAACGGTTACAGGTACTGTAACAGATGATTTAGGAACACCACTACCGGGAACAAACGTAGTAGAAAAGGGTACTACTAATGGTACTCAAACAGATTTTGATGGTAACTATACATTAAATGTAGAGCCGGGTGCTACATTGGTATTTAGTTATTTAGGATTTCAAAGAAAAGAAGTTGCTGTAAATGGTCAATCGGTAGTTAATACTTCTTTGGTAGAAGATGCTGCCGCTTTAGACGAGGTTGTAGTAACAGGTTATCAAGTACAGACTAAACGTGAAACTACAGCTGCAGTTTCTATAGTAGCTGCAGAGGACTTAGCCGCTGTACCTTCTGGTAACATTGAACAACAATTACAGGGTAGGGTAGCTGGTGTAACCGTTCTAACAAACGGGCAACCAGGAACTACTAGTCAAATTAGGGTACGTGGTTTCAACTCTTTTGGAAACAATGCTCCTTTATATGTTGTAGATGGGGTTCCAACAAGAAATGTTGATTTTATAAACCCGGACGATGTTCAGACGGCAACGGTTCTTAAAGATGCTGCTGCTGCTTCCATATATGGAGCAAGAGCTGCGAACGGAGTAATTGTTTATACAACTAAACAAGGATCTAGGTCGAAAAGAAAAACGTCAATGACCTTGAACGTGAATAGTGGTGTTGTAGACCCAAATGTTGCTGGTTCGCCGAATCAACTGAACCCATTAGACATGGCAAGATATACACATATTGGCTATGAGAATAATGCAGCTGCCAATGGTACTGCCGTTCAATACACCCACCCTCAATACGGAACCAATGCAACGCCTAGCATACCTGACTATTTGCATGCAAATGGCCAAAATGGAGTAAGTGCTGGTGATGTTGATTTAGCTGCTGTAAGAGCTGCTTATGAGGCTGATCCTGATAATACATTTTTGATTAGACCAAATTTACAAGGAACTAATTGGTACAAGGAAATCACTAGAATTGCTCCACAGAGCAGGGTATCCTTAGGATTTGATGGAGGTAATGAAAATGGTCGTTTTTACATGGGTATTTCTGCACAAAATCAAGATGGTATTGTACTTGGGCAAGAATTTTCAAGATATGCTGCGCGTTTCAACTCTGAATTTGATGTTACGCCTTGGTTAAGTTTTGGAGAAAACTTTCAAGTAACGTATAGATCCGCAGTTGGTATCGCAGGTGGTAATGGTGGTGTAGAGGCTGCAGATGATGAATCTGAAGTTTTATCTGCCTTTAGAATGCCTACAATTATTCCTGTAAGGGATGATTTTGGAAGTTATGCAAGTACTAAAGCTGCTGGGTTCAACAACCCAAGAAACCCGGTTAGAAGATTAAAACTGAACACTGGGGATGACAAATCTTATAACATTGGTGGTTTCGGTAATATGTATGCTTTGGTAAAACCATTTGAAGGGTTGACTTTACGTTCTAGCCTTGGAGGTAGTTATGGAAATTATCATTATGTAGATTATAACTACAAATATTTAGGTGATTCAGAGCCTGAGGCAAGTAACTCATTCAGTGAAGGAAGCGGTTATGCTTTTTCTTGGACATTTACCAATACCTTTAGTTATGAAAAATTATTCGGCCAACACAAAATTACGGCCTTTGGTGGTATAGAAGCATTGAACACTGGTAGAGGTAGAAATATTTCTGGTAATGGTATTAATCCATTTTCTACAGATTTAGATTTCCAAAGTTTAACAGTGGTACAAAGTCCAAATGTTAACAGTAACCAATTCAAAGGATCTACCTATTTCTCTACTTTCGGTAAATTAGATTATAATTTTAATGAGAAGTATTATATAACTGGTGTACTTCGTCGTGACGGATCTTCTCGTTTTGGTGAAAACAAGAGATATGGTACTTTCCCTGCTATTTCAGCTGCATGGAGAGTGATAGATGAGCCATTCATGCAAAACCAAGAAATTATCTCAGATTTGAAGATTAGAGGTGGATGGGGTGAAATGGGTAGTGATTCTAACGTATCGCCTAATAACCAATATTCGTTATTTGCTTCTGATCGTGGAAATTCTTTTTATCCAATAGATGGACAAAATAGCGGTGCCAATGAAGGGTTTGCAGCTAGTAGAATTGGTAATCCAAATGCACAGTGGGAAACTTCTGAAACAACAAACATTGGTTTTGACCTTTCCATGTTCAATAATAAATTAGAGTTTATTCTTGATTGGTGGAAAAAGGATACTAGAGATCTTTTATACCAAGTACCACTACCTGGTGTATCTGGAAATTACGCTGCAGCACCATCTGTAAATATAGGTGGAATGAGCAACCAAGGGGTTGATTTTCAAATAATAGGAAGAGGGAATTTTACCGAAAATCTTTCTTTTGAAGTAACAAGTACAAATTCTTTCCTTAAAAATGAAATTACAGCATTGGCACCAGGTATTGATGCCTTTGGAGACAACATCGCATATAGAGGTATTGCTCCAATCCGTAACTCTGTTGGGGAATCTATTTCTACTTTCTTCGGTTATAATGTTATAGGATACTTCAATAGCGCTGACGAAGTTGCTAACTCACCTGCTCAAGATGGCAAGGGACTAGGTCGTTTCAGATATGAGGACGTTAATGGTGATGGAGCCATTACCCCAGATGATAGAACGGTAATAGGTAGTGCTGTACCAGATTTCACTGGTGGTTTAGATTTAGTTTTACGTTATAAAAACTTAGAATTTCAAACCTACTGGTATGGTTCTGTTGGTAACGAAATCTTCAACCAATCTAAATGGTTTACTGATTTCTTCGGTACATTTGAAGGGTCGGCAAAAGGAGCTTCAGCTTTTAATTCTTGGACTCCTGAATTAGGTAATAATGCTGGATCACCAATTTGGGAAAGTGCTTCTAATTTAAGTACAAGTGGTGCATCTAACTCATGGTATGTAGAAGATGGTAGTTACTTAAGATTAGTACAATTACGTATAGGTTATTCTTTCGACACAAACTTGGTTGAGAGCATGGGCCTTCGCAAATTCAAAGTAGGTTTATCAGCTAACAATATTTGGACACTTACAGACTATAGTGGACTTGATCCTCAAGTAGCTGGTCCTGATACTAATTTCGGTATCGATGTTGGTAACTTCCCAGTTACACCTAGTTATGCAATCACTTTAGAAATAGGTATTTAATAAATAATATTATAAAAATTAGTAACTTTAAGAAAAAGTAAACTATGAAAACATTTAAATTTAAAAAACCATCGTTATTATTAGGCGCGTTGCTTCTCGCATCGATGTCTTGTAGTGATGAATTTTTGCAAGTAGCCCCTACGGACTCACTTGCAGATGCCCAAGTAAGTACTAAAGCTGGTATAGACGGTTTGTTAATCGGTACGTACTCTGCACTTAATGGAGTCTTCGGAAACCGTTTTGAAGGACCTAACCATTGGGCTACTGGATCAGTTGTTGGTGGAGAAGCTAACAAAGGAACGGATGCAGGAGATTACAGTTCACTAAATCCTATTCAACGATTTGAAGCTAGCCCTGTAGACCCCAACAATGATTTCAACAATCTATGGAGAGGTAGATATGAAGGGATTAGTAGAGCTAACAAAGTGTTATCTGCTATAGCTAGTTCAACTGAATTATCGGCAGCAGACGCTGCAAGACTTTCAGGTGAAGCTAGAATGTTAAGAGGTCATTTTTACTTTGATCTTAAAAAGCATTTTAACAACATTGTTGTATTTGATGAAACTGTAGCACCAGAAGATTTAGCAACATTGCCTAACAACGGTGATGCTTGGGCTATTATTGAAGCTGATTTGCAATTTGCTTATGACAACTTACCAGGAGTAAATGGTGCAGGTCGTGTAAACAAATGGGCAGCAGCAGCTCTAATGGGAAAAGCTAAATTATACCAACAAAAATTTGGTGAAGCCAAGACTTGGTTTGATGATGTTATTGCAAATGGTGTAACTTCTAATGGAATTAAATACGCACTTTTAGATGATTATTCTCAAATCTATAATGCAGAAAATGATAACCATGCAGAAGCTGTTTTTGATGTAGAATCTTCCAATAATACTGGTAGTGTAAATAATGCAAATTGGTTCGATGATTTAAATTACCCATATAACACTGGTCCTGACGGTCCTGGTAACTGTTGTGGTTTCTTTCAACCTAGTTTCGAAATGGCTAATTCATTTAGAACTGGTGCTGATGGACTACCATTATTAGACAAATCATATAATAGCCCTGCAAATGCGGTTAAAAATGATTTTGGTTTGGAAGCAGACGAGCCGTTTGTTGAAGATACTGACCCATTAGACCCAAGAATTGACCATGCTATTGGTAGAAGAGGTATTCCTTATTTAGATTGGATTGAACACCCGGGTAAAGCATGGATCCGTAGCCAACCTTATGCTGGTCCGTATTCTCCAAAGAAATATATCTATTACAGAAGTCAAGAAAACAGCTTTACTGATGGTAGTTCTTGGACACGTGGGTATGCAACAATGAACTATACTATAATTCGTTTTGCTGATGTTTTATTAATGGCTGCAGAAGCTGAAATAGAAGCACCAAGCGGTTCTTTGGCTACTGCTTTAGATTATGTTAACCAAGTAAGAAGAAGAGCTGCAAACTCTGAATATTGGGTAAAAGAATATGATTCTGATGCAAATGCCGCAAATTATGTTATTTCTGAATATACTTCATTCCCTAATGCAGACTTTGCAAGAGATGCGGTACGCTTCGAAAGAAAACTTGAATTATCTGGTGAAGGACACCGTTTCTTTGATTTAGTTAGATGGGGTATTGCTTCTGAAGAGCTTAATGCATATTTAGCTTACGAATCAACGTTGTTGGTTACTAAATTTGGTGGTGCAAGCTTTACAAGTGGTAAAAATGAGTACTACCCAATTCCTCAAGCTCAGATAGATATAACCGGTGCTGAAATTTTATCACAGAACCCAGGTTATTAATAAATTATAGCTTTTAAATTTTTATTAAAAGGCTACCATAATTGGTAGCCTTTTTTTTTGTTACTTCCTTTAGGTTCTTGCATATTTGTAATAGTATATTTCAAAAGAAAAATGAAGAATTCAAAATTTCAAATTGTTACTTTTTTATCTCTATTTATCCTTATAGGTTGTAGTGAAAATGAACCTAAAACGCTATTCACAAAAGTTGACTCTAACTTATCAGGACTTAATTTTAACAATCAATTGTCTGAAAATGATTCAATCAACATATTAGACAATGAATTTGTGTATAATGGTGCAGGAGTTGCTATTGCAGATATTAATGGTGATGGCCTTGAAGATATTTTCCTTGCTGGCAACCAAGTTGATAATAAATTATATCTAAATGAAGGGAAATTAAAATTCAGGGATATTAGCAAAGAAGCACAAATTGGCAAAACTGATAGTTTGCAATGGTCTTCAGGAGTTACTGTTCTTGACATTAATTTAGATGGTTTACAAGACATTTATATCTGTAATACATTTAGAAAAGATAGTATTCAAAGAAAAAACCTATTATATATTAATCAAGGAAATAGCAAAAGCAACTTACCTTATTTCAAAGAAGAAGCTGCAAAATATGGTTTAGATGACCAGACTTACTCTTCTCATGCGCAGTTTTTTGATTTCGACAACGATGGTGATTTAGATGTATTTATCGGTGTTAACCGTATAGAAGGAATAAATCCGAATCAATTTAGCCCATTAACCGATGATGGCACTTCTAAAAGTAAAGATATTTTATATGAGAATGTTTATATCGACAGTTTAGACCAAAGAAAGTTTATAGACGTTTCAGAAAAAGCTGGTATTCGGTACCATGGGTATAGTCACAGTACGTTGATTAATGATTTTAATGAAGATGGGTGGCCCGATATTTATGTTGCCAATGACTTTCTAAGTAACGATTTAATCTATATCAACAATCAAGATGGTTCTTTCACCAATAAAGCTGGTGAAATATTTAAACATTTCAGCCTATCTTCTATGGGTAGTGACATAACCGATGTCAATAATGACGGGCGTATGGATATATTCACCACAGAAATGCAACCGTACTATAATAAAAGAAAAAAATTATTTCAAGGCCCAAGCAGTTACCAAAAAGAAATTTTTACCAGAAAATACTTATATGAATATCAATACACTAGAAATACTTTACAACAAAATTTAGGTATCAATCCTGAGAACCAATTACCGATTTTCGGTGAAATAGGAATGTCCTCTGGTATTCAAGAAACCGATTGGAGCTGGGCTCCACTCTTTGCAGACTATAATAATGACGGGTGGAAAGATCTGTTGATAACAAACGGTTTTCCTAAAGATGTTACAGACCGTGATTTTGGCGATTTTCGAATTACCGCTAGTAGATTAGTAAGTAAACAAACATTAATCGAAGCTATACCTGAAATTAAGATTCCAAACTTTATATTTAAAAATTTGGAAGGAAAAGGTTTTGCCGATGAAACAAAAGGTTGGGGTTTGAATTTTGGCACTTTTTCGAACGGTGCCGCTTATGGAGATTTGGATAATGATGGAGACCTAGATTTGGTTATAAATAATATTAATGACCCTGTTTTATTAATGGAAAACCATTCTAATGAATTAACCCCAGAAGATAATTTTCTAAGAATAAAACTTACAGGAGACAAACAAAACCCCGAGGCAATCGGTAGTACGGTAATAACTTATTACAAAAACAAGCAACAACGCCAATCATTACTTTCAGGCAGAGGGTATTTATCACAACCAGAGAAAACCTTGCATGTTGGACTTGGAAAAATAAAACAGGTAGACAGTTTAAAAATCATTTGGCCTAATGGAAAAACACAAATTGTAACTAGCCCTACAGTCAATAAGCTTAACAAATACAATTATCGTCCTTCAAATTTAATCACAAACCGAAATAATACTCCTTTATTTAGTAAAGCATCAAAAAGTATAGGCCTAAACTTTTTAAGCAAGGATAATGACTTTATAGATTTTAATTTTCAAAGAACTATACCACACAAATTTTCTCAATTTGGTCCTTCAATTTCTGTGGGAGATATTAATGGTGATAATTTAGAAGATATTTTTATAGGCGCTAGCAGAGGAGAAGATGAGGCTTGGTTTTTACAAACACCAGAAAGTACCTTTATTAAAGCCACAGTCTCCTATAAAAGTGAGGAAAAGCTTGAAGATGATTCTAGCTCTTTATTATTTGATGTAGACGGAGACGGAGACCTTGACTTATATTTAGCCAGAGGAAGCGCACAATATCCGTCAGGTAATATACTTTATAAAGATAAGCTCCTACTTAATGATGGTAAAGGTAATTTCACCGAATCCTCCAACGCCATACCTGATGTAAACACAAATTCGACCAGTGTTAAAGCTGCTGATTTTGATAAAGATGGTGATTTAGACCTGTTCGTAGGTAGTAGGGTATTGCCATTTTCCTATCCTTCTTCCGATAGGTCATATATTTTTGAAAATCAATCTGTGGGAAATCAAATCAAATTTGTTGATGTAACCACTAAAATAAATCCTGATCTTGAATATCCTGGATTAATCAGCGATGCATTATGGACCGATTTCAATAATGATTTTTGGCCAGATTTAATTTTAGCTGGTGAATGGATGCCGCTTCGATTTTTTGAAAACAGAGAAGGTAAATTAGTTGAAATTACAGATAACTCTGGTGTTCAAAATAAATTTGGTTGGTGGAATAGCCTATCTGCAGGTGATTTAGATAACGATGGCGATACAGATTATATAGCAGGTAATTTTGGTCGAAATATAAACTTTCAAGGAACAGAGGACCAACCTATACGGTTATATGCCAAAGATTTAGATAATAATGGTACAATTGACCCATTACTATCCTTTTATCTAAGAGATAGTATTGGCATTAAAAAAGAATATCTCTATCATCCTTGGCAAGATGTTACTACACAATATGTGGGTATAAGAAAAAAATATAATTCTTTTGGAGAATTTGGTGCCTCTACCCTACCAGAAATGTTTAATGATGGCCTATTAGATGATGCGACGAAACTCAGCTTCAACTATATGGAAACTTCTTTAATTGAAAACTTGGGTAATGGTAAATTTAAAATCCATCCGCTGCCTATGGAAATACAATATGCCCCTATTTATGGTATACTATTAAAAGATATTAATGATGATGATTTACTAGATGTTTTAGTAGTAGGCAATGATTTTGGCATGGAGGTACAACAAGGCATGGCGGATGCATTAGTTGGTCTGGTGCTAAAAAATGAAGGCGATTTAAAAATGACCGCACTTTCATTAGATGAAACTCATTTTTATGTACCGGGTGATGCCAAAGCCTTGGTAAATGTTAATTTAAAAAACGGAAATGAATTAATAATAGCATCTCAAAACAATGATTCATTGAAGACCCATGAGTACATTAAAAAAAGAGCTGGTAAACTCGTGAAATTTAACCTCAACGAAGTTAAGGCTGTCATAAATTTTAGGAATGGCTCAAAAAGAATTCAAGAAGTATATTGGGGTGATAGTTTTAATTCGCAATCGACACAAAACATTTTAATAACCGATAAAATTTTAGAAATCAAATTCTACAATAAAACTGGTCAAAACACTAGAAATATGACTTTTTAGATATGTAGATAGTTAACTAACATTAAGAAAAAGGGAAATAATCATCATATGAACAACCAAAATTAGGTCAATAGGTAGTTCAAGAAAATCTCTTATTTGTTAATAGTAGTAAAAACAAATCGTTAGTATTCTAATTTATACTACTTTAAAGGTCAATTAGACGAATAACCAAATTATAAAAAAAATGCGGGTCTTTTCTGCTGTATCGATTATATTCTTAAGTATTAGTTTTATTTCCTGCAATGAAAACAACCCTACACTCTTCCAAGTAATACCCTCAGCTGAGTCTGGAATTGAATTCAACAATAAAATCATAGAAACCGACAGTTTTAATATACTAACAAGTGAGTATATTTTTAATGGTGGTGGAGTTGCTGTAGGTGATTTCAATAACGATGGTAAGCCTGATATTTTTTTTAGCGGAAATCAAGTTCCCAATAAGTTATACCTAAATCAAGGAGACTTTAAATTTAAAGATGTCTCTAAAGAGTCTGGCATAGAAGCTCTAAATAATTGGAATACAGGAGTTGCCTTGGCAGATATTAATAACGACGGGTATTTAGATATATACGTTTGTTCTGCAATGCTAACAGAAGAAGAGCACAAAAAAAATATTCTCTTTATAAATCAAGGATTGAATGAAAACCAAATTCCTGAATTTAAAAACAAGGCCAAAGAATTTGGGGTAGAGGAACCAGGTAATAGCATGGGGGCGACCTTTTTTGATTATGATAAAGATGGGCTTCTAGATTTATATGTTTTAAATAATGTTGATATACATATCCTACCCGCCAACTATAGAACTAAAATAACAGACGGATCGTCGCTTAGTAATGATCGATTATATAAAAATAATGGTGATGGAACATTTAAAGACGTAACAATTGAAGCAGGTATTACTATAGAGGGCTACGGCTTAGGTCTTGCAATTTCCGATTTAAACTATGATGGCTGGCCTGACATTTATATAAGTAATGACTATTTAACCAATGATATTCTATATATCAATAACCAAGACGGTACATTCAAAAACAAAATAAAAGAGAACATTAAACATCAAAGTAAGTTCTCAATGGGAAATGATATTTCCGACTTCAATAACGATGGCTATTTAGATATAATGACATTAGACATGTTAGGTGAAACCAACCAACGGTTAAAAACCACTTTGTCAGGCCATAAGTATACAGAATACATCCTTAACGAGAGATATGATTATGAGTACCAACACACTAGAAACATGCTTCAAAAAGGAAATGCAAATGGCGTACCCTACAGTGAGATTGGACTAATGGCCGGGGTCGCTAAAACTGATTGGAGCTGGTCTCCCCTATTTGCTGATATGGATAATGATGGTTATAAAGATATCCTCGTAACAAATGGTTTTCCTCGAGACATCACAGATCTAGACTTTGGTGATTTTAAATTTAATGTTAGTAGATACTTGACCCCTGCTCAGATTTTAGATTCAATTCCAAAGATTAAAATTCCTAATTACGCCTTTAAAAACAATAGGAATAACACCTTTACGGATATTAGTACGGCTTGGGGTATTGGTATACCATCTTTCTCTAATGGTTCTGCATTCGCAGATTTAGATAATGATGGTGATTTAGATTACATCGTGAATAATATTAATGATCAAGCCCTCCTATTTCGAAATACTATTGATGAGCAAAAGGAAGATAATCATAACTATTTAAACATTGACTTGATTGGGCCTCCTACGAAATCACTGGTAGCTGGCGCTAAAGTTGTAATTAGATTTTCAGATAATACTTTTCAATTTCAAGAACACCATACTTATAGAGGCTATATGTCTACAGTTCAAGATATTATACATTTTGGATTAGGAGATAAAAAACAGATTAGTTCTCTAGAAATTCTCTGGCCTGATGGAAAATATCAAAAAATATCAAATCTAGACGCTAATCAAAAAGTGTCTTTAAATTATTTTGATGCCTCAACCATTTCTTTTAGTGAATTAAATTTTCCATTAGCACAGAATAAAAAAAGTACCATTTTCAAAGAAGTTTCAAAAGATATAGGTATTGAATTTATTCATAAAGAAAAAGACATTGTCGACTATAATTTACAACGCATAATTCCACATAAATTCACTCAAAATGGTCCGTGCATGGCAGCGGGCGATATCAATGGAGATGGTATTGAAGATTTTATAATTGGTAGTTCAGCTAGTTTTTCACCTCAATTATTCCTACAGAACACCGAAGGGATTTTTAGTCAAAAACCTTTATTCACCGATGAAGAAAATATGAAATATGAAGAAGAAAGCATTGCTTTGTTCGACTTGGAGAATGATGGTGATCTAGACATGTTCTTAGTTTCTGGAAGCAATGAATTCAATATTGATAATATTGAGTATACTGACAGGTTACTATTAAATGATGGCCATGGTAATTTCACAATCTCTATAGATAGAATGCCCGTTATTAACGCAAGTGGATCCATCGTAAAAACTACAGACTTTGACAAAGATGGTTTTGCTGACCTATTTATTGGTGGCAGAACACCTTTTTCACAATACCCAAAATCAGAAAAAAGTTTCTTATTAAGAAATAAAAATGGCGTTTTAAAAGACGTTACAGATTCAATTGCACCAGAACTAAGGAACATAGGCATGATAACCGACGCAATATGGGCAGATATTGATTTAGATGGTTATGAAGACTTAGTAGTCACTGGAGAATTAATGGCTACAACCATTTTTAAAAACCACCGTGGCAGTTATAAAAAGGTTAACCTGACAGGAGTTGAGAATTTATTAGGATGGTGGGAAAGTATTGTTAAAACAGATATAGATAATGATGGTGATATTGATTTTATAGTAGGTAATGTAGGTTCTAACAATCTATATCAACCCTCTGATGAAAGACCAGTAACTATTATTGCAAAAGATTTTGATAATAATGGAACTATAGACCCAGTGATGTTTGCTTATTTCAAGGATAGCTTTTTAAACCCAGAATATAAATCTTTTCCTGTGAATTTCTGGGGAGACCTAAATGGTCAAAGCCCCATTTTTAGAGCCAAATACAACACCTTTAAATCTTATTCAAAAGCAACAATCGCAAATCTATTTAATGAAGATGAGCTAAAAGGTTCTACTAGATTAATTGGTAATTATGACAAAAGCATAATAATGGAAAATCTAGGTAATGGTTCTTTTAAGTATATTCCCCTACCTACAGAGACTCAAGTTTCCCCAATTAATGGAATGGTAAAATTAGATTATAATAATGATCAAAAAGAAGATATTTTATTAGTTGGCAACAACTATGGAAATGAAGTTTTTATTGGTAGATATGATGCTTTTAATGGTGGATTATTGAAAAATAACGGTAAAGGAAAGTATGAATTCATACCCACTTCAGAAAGTGGAATTTTAGTTCCTGGGGATGCTAAAAGTATTATAACTGTTAACAGTGCAAAAAGTGATTATCCGTACTTTATTGCTTCGCAAAACAGGGATTCTATTAGAGTCTTCCAAAAGAGATAAGTAGTATGATTTTAAGAGACTTTATTTTTCATTAAAGTACTTTTCATTCTACACTTAAGCGATAAATCTATTAAAATCTAAGAATCGGTTAAGTGAATAACATTAATATCGTTTATAATCACCTTAAATTCAAGAAACAACTGATTTTAACCTATCATCCTATTTAAAAGTTTCGGTGATAAATTCATTTTCTTACATTAATCACAAATCCCTAGGGAAGACTCTTACAATTTATCATATTTTTTTAACGATAGACAACGACGATTAGACGACAAGTAGCATCAATTTGACGACTAATAGCTTTTACAAAATATTTAATAAATATCCTAGTATATCATTATAATTTTAACTAATATTATAATAATATTATATATTCGTTAACACTATTCTGAATATATAATAATGAACAATTAACTAAACAACAACTTATTATGAATCAAAAACTAGATTTCAAATCTGTAAAATCCAAAGGGCGGTCTTCTATCCTCATCAATGGATTTTTATTGATTTTAGCTTGTATTTGCACCCAAAACATGGTCGCAAATGAAAAATTAGACATTGTGGATAATGCTAATCTAAATTTCGTACAATCTACAATTACAGGAACAATTTCAGATGAAACTGGGCCATTACCTGGCGCAAGTGTTTTGGTAAAAGGAACGACCAATGGAACACAAACTGATTTTGACGGAAATTATACTATTGAAGCTCCAGGTGATGCTACTTTGGTTATTAGCTACATTGGTTACAAAACCCAAGAGGTAGCGGTTGATGGAAACAATAACATCAACATAATCTTAATAGAGGATGCCAGCAGATTAGACGAGGTGGTAGTTACAGGATATGGTACCCAGGCCAAAAAAGATTTAACCGGTGCAGTTTCCGTTGTTGATGTAGATGAGCTTTTGGCAACACCCGCTACAACGTTCGCACAGCAATTACAAGGTAGAGCTGCTGGTGTAAGTATCATTAACGATGCAAGACCAGGTGGTGAAGCTACAGTTCGTATTCGTGGTTTTGGTACTGTGGGCAATAACGACCCACTTTATATTATTGACGGTGTACCAACACAAGCGCAAGCCAACTTAAACCCAAATGATATTGAGTCTATGCAGATTCTTAAAGATGCTTCTGCTGCATCTATTTATGGGTCTAGAGCTGGTAACGGTGTTATTATCATTACCACTAAAAAAGGTAAAATGGGTGCTCCGAAAATCACCTATGACACCTATTATGGCACGCAGACTGCAGCTAATGATGTTGAAGCTTTGAATGCGCGTGAATTAGGTCAATATTTATATTTGGCCGATTTATATGCCGGTAAAACCCCAGGTCACGGTCAGTATACCTTTGGCCCAAATGGAGAAGTAACTATACCAGATTATGTTTTTCCTAGTGGTGCAAATGAGGGCGATGCGGGTACTAGCGCAGATCTTTATGCTTTAGAAGAAGGAAATATTTATGCCATTACACGTTCTGCAGACACTAATTGGTGGAAAGCGGTTACACAATCGGCTCCAATTCAAAGTCATAACATAAATGCATCCGGTGCGACTGAAAAAGCAAGATATTCTTTTTCTTTAGGATATTTTTCAGCTGACTATATCACCAAATTCACCAGTTATGATAGAATATCCTTACGTGCAAATACCGAATTCAAAGGCTTAAATGACAAGCTTACTATAGGAGAGAATTTTACCGCATCTTTTGACAATCAAAAAGGGGAATTTAATAATGATGAAGAGCAAAATGCTGTTTCTGCAGGGTATAAGCACCATCCATTATTACCTATTTATGATATAGCTGGTAACTTTGCAGGTAGTAGAGGTGCCAACTTGGGAAATAACTTTAATCCTTATGCCTCTTTAAAGAGAAATGAAGATGATAGAGTTTTTAGATTAAGATTATTAGGTAATGTTTTCGCCAATTATGAAATCACACCTGAATTAAGTGTTAGGTCCAGTTTCGGTGTTGATGTACGAGGAAGGAGACAGAGAGATTTAGGGCGACCTCAACCAGAATATGTGGAGGGTAACTTTATCAATAGTTCAAATGCAAGAGAAGAATATGAGTATCAATGGACTTGGACAAATACTATAAACTATTCGAAGACTTTCAATGAGGTTCACAACTTTTCTGCCTATGTTGGTATTGAATCTATTCAACAATTTGAAGAGCGTTTTGGAGCCGGGCGTCAGCGTTTTGCTTTCGAAACTTCCAACATTCTTAGTTATTTAGACTTAGGTAATGCAACTACAGCATCTAACTACGGTTTTGTAGAGCAAGATTATTCACTTTGGTCGCAATTTGGAAAATTAAATTATGACTATGCAGGCAAATACCTTGCTGGGGTGACATTGCGTAATGATTCCTCTTCTAGATTTCAATCGGCAGCGCGTAGTGCATTATTCCCTGCATTTAGTTTAGGCTGGAGAATGTCTGATGAGAATTTCTTAAAAGATGTAAGCTGGATAAATGATATGAAACTAAGATATGGTTGGGGAAAAACTGGTAACCAACAAATTGGAGACTACAACGCCTTTACCACATTTCGTTCAGATATTGGCACAGGAGGCTATCCTATTGACGGTAATACAGGGTCACCTACAATAGGATTTTCAACAAGGGCTTTTGGTAACCCAAATGCAAAATGGGAAACTACCACTTCTAATAACATTGGTTTAGATTTAGTAATGTTCGACAACAAAGTTAATTTCAATTTAGATGTGTGGGATCGTGTTACTACAGATATGTTATTTCAAGTTCCTGTTACCTATACTGCAGGTCAAGCAGATGAGCCACGATTTAATGTAGGTGGAGTAACCAATAAAGGTATTGATATTAGTTTGGGCTACAGTGATAAAAAAGGTGATTTTGGATATAGCATTAATACGAACCTTTCGCAGTATACCAACAACGTTGATCAATTAAGTGAAAGTGCAGACACTAGATTTTTTGGAAGCTCAAGAAGAGTACCAGCCTTAACAGTTACTCAGGCAGGTTCTCCATTATCTTCATTTTATGGATTCAAAACCGTAGGTATTTTTCAGTCGCAAGCTGAAGCAGATGCATGGCCAGAATATGGCGATTACAATGCTCCTGGTAAATTAAAAGTAGCAGATATTAATAATGACGGTGTAATAAATGATGATGACCGTACTGTAATTGGTAATCCTCATCCAGATTTCACCTATGGTATTAATCTTGATTTTTCCTATAAAAATATAGCACTTAATATTTTTGGAAATGGGTCTCAAGGTAATGACATCTATAATTATGTACGATATTTTGCAGATTTCAACACCTTTCAAGGAAACCGATCAAAACGTGCATTATATAATGCTTGGCAACCATCAAATCCAACTGCTCCTGTAAGCCAATGGGTTGCTGCCAATCCTAACGCTACAGTTCCAATTATGGATGCAAATGATCAAATTAGTAGTAGACCATCCTCTTATTTTATTGAAGATGGCAGTTTCTTCAGAATCAAGAATGTACAATTAACATATAGCTTTACTGATGAGGTACTCTCTAATATTGGCGGTATTTCTAGAGCATCGATATACATTCAAGGTCAAAACTTGGCTACGTTTACTAAATACTCAGGTTTAAATCCTGAAGTTCAAACAGGGAACAATACAAACCTTG
>TARA_R110002050_G_scaffold279389_4_pt1 | contig 21019 bp, 16 predicted proteins | sample TARA_R110002050 | Tara Oceans TARA_R110002050 (sample SAMEA4396988) | marine metagenome | biome: Polar Biome; feature: [DCM] deep chlorophyll maximum layer (ENVO:01000326); material: water (ENVO:00002006), including particulate matter (ENVO:01000060) such as... | depth 25 m
CTTTTTGTAATTCTACTTCTTTTCGTGACAAACGATCATTAGGATTGATGTTTGAACGAATAGCTGCAGCATTTCTAAAAAATGACTCAGCTTCATCAGATAGTAAAACAGCTAAATCTAGTGCAGTTGATTCAAATTCATCTTCATATTGCTGCGCATTCTCTAACCTTCTTGCATTAATTTGATATTCTTCTCGGTTGTATTTTGCAAAATAATCTGCTGCTTCTAATTGTTTTTCTTCTGATAGTTTTTTCAAGTCATTCGCTTTTGCAAATGCTGCTGTTCTTTCTTCAACAGTTGGTAATGTGTATGCTGATTCACTAACTTCTTTGGCTTCTTTTGCTATTTTACCCGCTTCAAATAATGATTTCTTAGCAAATGCCATGGTTTGGCTGGGTCGTTGATTTCCATACTGAATGGATTGATCAAACTTAAAATTTGTAAAGTCATCAGGAATAATCGACTCATCATCAATTTCAGAAATATCTGTCGAAAAATCAACAACTAAGTTGTCTTTTGTTTCTTCCATTTTCTGAGCGAGCATAGCCACTTCTTCAATCTTTAGTTGAATTTGATTTACTTCAGAAATTAATTTATTGCGTTCCTCATTCGATTCTACCTTGCTAATCTCAACTTCTTTAGCCATCATCAGATTTTCCAAATCTTCTCGCCAAATAGTATAGATCTCTTCTTTTTGTGTTTGCTTTAAAGTTGGATTACTTCCTTTCTCAATTTCTTCTATGGAAGTAGTATAAGTTAAATTTATGTCTGATAGTGACCCTACTTGACGTTTTGGACTAGGCGTTTCAGCAATTGCCGGTTCCTCTTTAAGCTTACTTCTTTCTGAAGCAACTGTTTTGATTTGATCTTTTGTAGCCTTCACTTCCTTCTGTAAAGCTTTCTTCTCCTTTCCTGATGAAGCACTCACCGATGCTTCTTGTTGATTTAAACTACTTTTCAACTCTTCTTCCCATTCATTGTAAAGCCTAGATTTAGCAGTGTAATTTTTAGCTTCTTCTAAAGCTATTTCATATTTCTGATTGATTTCATCAGAGCTAAGAATTGCAGGTTCTTCAATTGGCTCCTCTACTGCTTTTGGTTCAACAACTTGTTTTGGTTCTTCTTTAGCAGTAGGAGTTTCTGTTTTAGCTATTTCTTGTTCCGAAATTTTCACTGAAGTTTCTTCATATGCTAATTGTCCACTCAACTGATATTGCTTTAAATTTTGTTCTAAATTGTTTTTAGCAGTTTCAGAAACATCAGCATTGCTTGCAAGAATTGAGGCTTCATCTTCTTCTAATTGATTTGAAAAATCGTTTAGGGTTTGTGTTTTTAAAGCAAGTGCATTGGCATTTTGAAACAATTGTTGCTTTTCTTCAACCAACCGATTTTGTTGATATGCTAGATCATTTAGGTCTAATTCTAACTCTTTTATTTGATTTTCTAAATTGGTTTTTTCTGTTCCATTTGCTGAAGTAAATTCATTTTTTAACCTACTTATCTCTTCTTGTTTAGCTGCTATTTCATTAGAAAAACTTTGTTCACGTTGACTTACTTTATCCAATTCATTCTCAACACTTTTAATTTTTGTCGTCGCTTCATTTACTTTATTTACAAGTACTTTATTTACATTCGATTTAGCCAAGAGCAATTTGGAATACATGTCTAACTCTTCTGCTAGTTTAGTTGCTTCTTGAGTTTGCTGATTATCAATCAAATTTGATAAGTCTGTTGAATCTCTTTTAAATTTTTGTTGATCTGCTCTAACTTCAGCAAGGTTTTGCTCCATCTCTTTTGCAGCTTCCAAAGTAAATGCAGCTTTTGTTGCCAACACTTTTCCATCTTCTGAATCGGTAGCTTGATTGAATTGATTCGCTGCTTGTTCTTGATAACGAATTGCTTGTGAATAGGTCGCATTTTTCAAAGCCACTTGTTTTTCTAATTCCTTATTGAAATTAGTTCCCAAAACTGCTAAGTCGGATTTAATTTTATCAAGATTCTCTGATTGCTTAGAAGCTAAAGGATCACTGACACTGCTTTGACTTGGCTCAGGGGTTTTAACTGGTTGAGATTTTGCTTGACTAGTGGCTTCTTCTTTGCTTTCTTTTGATTTCAAATTGGCTAATTGATTTTCAGAGAAATTAACAGCCAAATTCGATTTTAACTTTAACAATGAACTCGAGACAATTGGAGTATTTGATGGTGCTTTCTTTGCGATACTCCCATCAAATATGTTTTTAATTACTAATTGTTGTTCGTCTCCTGTCTTTACCAATCTCAACTCTTGACCTAGCAGTTCAAATTCATCTTGCTTTGGAATACTTACCAAACCAGTATGTATTGGAGCATCTTGAGTGGTTTCAATGTTAAATTGATAATCCCCACCATTTTTTGGAATTTCAATTAAGTATTTTCCATTGGCATCTGTTTCATAAACGCCAACCGTATTATTAGAACCCTTTTCAATAACTGTAATTTTAGCTTTCTTTTGATTGGGATTACCTTCGGAAATAAATGTACCTGTAATAGCAGTTAACTCAGCAGGTGCACGTTCAACTAACACCTTATAAACTGAAACTTTACCCAATGCATTCGATCGATTAGATGCGAAATAGGCAATTTCTTGATTAAAATCTGTAACGAAAAGGATGTCGTCACTCGTTGAGTTAAAGGCAAAATCTAAATTTTCAGGAGTCAACCATTGACCGGTAGTTTCATCGAAAGTGCTTTTAAATAAATCATAACCACCCATACTGTTATGCCCTTTTGAAGCAAAATAAAGTGTTCTGCCGTCAGGGTGAATAAAAGGATAATCTTCATCAAATTGAGTATTGATAGAATTTCCAATACTCACACCTTCACTCCATTGTCCGTTGCCTAGCTTAATTGACTTGTATATGTCTTTCCCGTTATCCCCCTTCTTTCCGTAAGAAGAATAATAAACTTCATTGGCATCATTAGGGAGAAAAATTACACTTTTCTCTTCAGTTTTTTGATCGTATTTAGACTGAAAATCTGAAGGTTTTGAGATGATTTTCCCGTTAATTCCCTCTAGTTTGTATACCCTAAAAAAATCTTTCTCTGCAATTTCCTGAACGTCTAAAACTTGAACTTCATTTAACTTACTCAACAATTGATTGCCATTTTTAGACATTTCTATCTTTCGATCTACCTGATATTCTTCAACTTCTTTGGAGGATGCTTTGCGTTTAAAATTACTATACTGCTTAACAGCTTTAGCAAAATCATAGTTTAGGTGATAAGCTCTACCCAAATAATAATGCACTAATGGACTAATTCCTGAAGAGGGATTTGCGAATTCAAGGTATTTTATTGCTTTTTCTTTGTCTGGATTAGAAGCAAGAAGACAAGCTCCATACTTAAAATTATATTCAGCTTCTTTCGGATAAAGACTCAACAATTGTGCGAAAAGCGGTGTTGCTTCAACAAATTTTTTCTCTTCAAACAACTGTAAAGCCTGCTTTTTTAGGTCATCTTCTGAAGAAAACTGATTTTGAGCACTTAGCGTAAATCCGAAGAAAAAAATAAGAGTGAGCGCAAGAAATTTTTTTTTCTTCATCGTTTGGTTAAAATACAAAGATATAAAGCAAAGATTAATAGAATGATTAAATTTTAATCTATTTCCTTATTTTTTCATTAACAAGTAGTTGTGAATAGATTTAAATCAATTTAATTTAAAAATCACTCTCAAAGTCTCGTTTAAAATCTCTTACTTCTTTTTCAGTTCCAAACATGTAAGTAAACGGATCCTCCCCTTTCGCATTATCATACCTGCGCTTATCGCGTTTCAGTTCCTTAATTTGAGTATTAAAATCTTCATTTGAAGAAATTACTTTCATTAGATTACGACGATAAGTAAAATAATACCAAGTGGTTGCATCTGCTTCCAAATATATACTAACAATATCTCCACTGCGTTTTTTGGTAATCATAATTCCACCTTTCAAATACTTGTTTACTTCCTCTTTGTTAATGTTGGCTAAACCTAATTTTCCAAATGATTTATAAGTATCATTAGCTTCATTCCATTTAAACTTAACATCGCTAAAAACCATTCGTTTATTTAATTCATCAGGCATTCTTCGAATTTTTCCATTCAAACTTAGCTGAGAAATTATCTCATCCGTTTTTTCAGTCCCAACTATTTCTTTTAATGCTTTCTCATAAGTTCCTCTAGAAAAATCGACTGCTTGTAAATTGATGTTTTCATTAAAATTTTCGGCCATTTTCCTGATGGTATTATCATCGAAAAAGAAATCTACTGTCATCATTAAATCAAAAACAGCTTGATTATCATTAAGGTCGTGATTCACATTTCCTGCAGCATTAAATTTCACATTGCCACTATTTGCTCCAATATTTACAGCGCCTTCCCCATAAACTTTACAAACCTTAGTATTCAAACTCAAGTAGTTTCCTTGCAGTGAACGCTCAGATAGTTTTTCAAGCGATCCGATACGGTATTCTGCGCTCGGTACATTATAGGTTAAAAATCCAGAAGCTGGTAATACATTAACATCACTATAATTAACCCTTTTAGTTAAAAATCCTGAATAAAGAAAAACTGAATCTACATTCAAATTAATACTTGAAGCAATGAACCCACCATCTTTCTGGCGCATAGATGTATCCACTGGAATAAATATTTCCTTAGGATTAATTTCACCTTCAAAACTCATCCAAGGTCGATCAAGGGCTTTGCATTCGTGATTAATACGTGTTCTTCCATCAAATACTAAGAATCGCTTGCTACCATAAAGTTTCACATCTCCTTCAAAAGCAAAATAAGGATTCAGCATAAAGCCCAAAGTATCTGAAATCTGTCCTTTCCCGATTGTTTGTCCTGTGGTATCTACTGTAATACTAGCCATGTAAATAGTAAATTTTTGATCACTCTCGTCAACATAATCTATATTTCCAGAAGAACTGTAACTCTTTCTTCCAAATATATTGGTATTTGCGTTATAGACTTTGTGATATTCTGTAACACTATTGGCCACAATGGTTGAATTAATTAAGGCATCCATCTTTGCGTCTTTTCGAATGACTACTTCTCCACTATCAGGATACACTTTCGCATCAGCTGTATTGATATAAACAACATCCTTAGCGGTAATTATGTGCCTTCTGGAATCGTAGCGAGCAACAGGAGAGAAAAACAAGAGACTATCTTGATTTTCTTTAGTAGAAATAAATTTTGAACCTTCTAATTTTACATCAGCTGCAATTGATTTAGAACTACTACTAGTCAAGTCGATATTACCATTGTCCATGTACCATTTAAATTCATCCATGTAGCAAACATATTTATTGATAGGGAATTCAATCGGATCTTGCTTGCCATTCGCTTTGAATTGAGCGAATCTACCTTTGTAGTCAACATGCGCATTTACATTTTTAGTTTTAAGCGAAAAGCTACCCATTTGATCAGCTGACAACTGAAAATCAGCTGTATCTGCATCAAAAGTTGTAAATTTAAAAACAAATTGATTAGATGCTAAGTCTGCACGTTCAAAGTGAAAAATACCATCCCCTCGCAATTCATTTGGACCGTATGTTGTTGTTCCCTCAAACGTAGAAACTCCATCATAAAATGCCATTCCACTTTCAGTAGTGGTAGCAAATAGCTGATCTTTTCTAGGCAACCACCTCATTTTTGTTTTTTCTCCTTTCACAGGAGGATATTCAACACCCTCACTTTGCTCGTCAACAAAATATTGATCTGCTCTTGTTAGCATTGAGTCTGGATAAAAGATAAAATCTTTGGAGTATGTCGTAGAAGTGATGTACTCCAATTTTCCATTTCCTCTCAACCCATTATGACTCAAGTTAATTTCATCGTAAAATTGCCCTTTACCACCATACATTGGTAATCCATCAGGTGGAGTGCTTTTGATGAATCCCAAAGAAAAATCTGCTTGCAAGGTCAACTTTTCTTCAAACTCAGGAAAAATATTTGCAGAAGTAAAAGTTCCTTCAAAAACAAGTTGCTCATTCGTAAAGTTATCTAAGCTATCAATTGTAAAAGGCTTTAATTCAAAGAAAAAGTTTCCCCTTTTATATACGCCGTCCAAAACCTCTTTTTTATCATAATAGACATAACTGTTGTCGAAACTATTAAAAATAGGATATTCTGGAAAGTCTTTTAATCCGGACTTATTCCCAAAATTATCAATCAATAAATCTCCGTTTACATTTTGAATTACTGTCCGAACAGGTTTTAAAATCTCATTTCCAGCTCGGTCCTTTTCTCCACTCAACGCCTTCATTTGGAGGGAATCTACATTAACAAGATTAATTTTGAAATTAGAATAGTCAAAGGAAAAATTCTTTCCATAAAAATCCAATCGACCTGCTTTTACTTGTCCTCCAAATTCAAAAAACCGGTTCCGTTTCATTTTAATTTGGCCATTTGAAGGCAAAATAACTACCTTTTGAGAATCACTTAAAACGATGCCTTGAATTCCATTGATGGTCAAATCGTAATTCAGTAAATTAATTTTGGCATTATCTTCACCCGAAATATTTGAGTTTACGTTAATTACATCGTAATCAATTCTCTTTGCATATGCGGCAACAAAGTCTAATAATTTTGGTTGTACTTCAAACCAATCTTCTGAAAAGTTAAACCTTAAAAAGCCCATGGTAGAAAATTGAATAATCATGTTCTGAGTTGCACTTGGACTCATGTTCATAAAATAACCTAAACGCTCTACACTTAATTTTAGAGCGTTATTTTGATCAGACATGCGTTTTATTTCGAAGAGCGGATTATCTGTAAATCCACTACCAATCGCCTCAAACAATTCATTTTTAAAGTAATTAGCTGAAGTGAATCGAGCATCAGTTTTTGTTCCCCCAAGTAAATTGGTTAAGTGCAATATGGGCTCATCTGTTTTCCAGTTGAGTACTTCAAAATCCATTTCCAATCCATGAAAAGTGTTGCTGTATGGTGTTCTAGCCACTCCTTTATTTTCTTTATAAAGCGTCACTAACTTCTTGTCAGCCAAAAACTTAAAATCCAACCCCGGATGATTGATAGAATCCTGAAAAAGGTAAATAACAATGGATGCTTTTGTAGAAACAATTCGATCTGTACGTATAGAAAATGTTTCAGAAAAGGATTTTAAGAACAAGGTATCATTTCTAAAAAACTCAACGATTGCTTTTTTCTGCTCATCACCTGTACCGAGTAATTTTGACCCAACCATAGAAAAACCACCATCATAATTTACTCCATCAAAAATGTTTTCAATTCGTATTCGTTTATCATACGAATCAAATCTTGGATAACTAGCATTCTCTGCAGTCATGTTTGCTAATAAATTGTTTGAAAGCTTTCCAATCAAGGGTTGATCTAAGTAAAATGAATTATAAAAAGTTACTGAATCAGCTTCATAAACAGTTGACTTAGTTTGAATTTTGTAATCTCTCAATTCAGCATATACTTCGTCTCCCAAAAGACCGGCACGCTCCCAAGTAACTCTTCCGCCTTGGCCAACCCAAACCCCTTCAGTCGGATAATAGGCTCCTCTTGTATCATAAATTTTCATGCTATCGCGTTTTGCGTAGCAAATCAGGTTTAGTTTTTCAAAATATATCTTAGGTAAACTGTCGTAACCAAATAAGTAATTGCTATTGTTTGACGCCCAAGTTGTTGAAGCCGATGAATAAATAGCATTTTCTTGAAATAAGGTATTACAGAAATCCAAGAATCCTGTAAAATTTCGCTTTCGCTTGTCTTCTAATAATTTAAAAATAATGCCTTGCCAAGCTTCAAAGCTCATCTCTGTTTGATTTTCATCTACCACAAAACTTCCAACTGTAAATAAGAAGTTTCTAAAATCAGGGAAAGCTCTAAATTTCTTTTCCAACATGGTGTTGCAAACTTTGTAAACTCCTTCTCGTTGCTTTTCTGAAAAATAGCCACCATACCACACTGTTTCAAATTGTTTCATAAAGCCTTTTCCTTCTTTCCTTGCACCTGACATAAAAGAATTCATCGTTTCAAAAAACTCAATGGAATCAGTAGGAAACTTAGAAGGAGTTTGTGCTTTTAATTCAAGGTTAGAAAGAAAAAAAATAATGAGTATAAAAATCTTGACGAATAACTTTTGCATCATTTTCATGGTTGATTATTAACTAGTGTAAAAGAAAGAAATTTAGTTTGCTCTTTGACTGAATCAAGCTGAAAGATACTAGAAAGTATTAACAATTCAGTCTAAAATCAGCCCTTTTGCAAATGCAATGCCACTTGTTGTCTTTTTTTGAACTATCAAAAAATGCTTTTCTTCCCTATTAGACTTTTTCTCTTAAATTTGTTAAGCTAGAAGTAGTCTAACTTGTTATTTTTTTTTGAGAAAGTAGTTTTACAAAAGATTTATAACTGAAAACTAAAATACAAGTTGCTTTTTTACGGACATAAAATGAAATTTAATTATATATACAATGAGAACTCAATATGTAACAGATAATAACGGTAATAAATTAGCCGTAATCCTTCCAATAGATGAATATAATAAAATGGTGGATGACATTGAAGAACTCGAAGACATTAAGCTTTATGATAAATCAAAAAATGAAGACACTGGTGAACGCATTTTATTTTCTGATTATTTAAAAAACAGAAAGTCTAAAAATGGCTAATTACACTATTTTATTATCAAAAAAAGCTCAAAAGCAATTAGATAAACTTTCAGACTCAATTGCCGAACCTATTATTGATGCTATTTCTGATTTGCAGCATAATCCTAGACCAATCGGGTATAGAAAATTAAAAGGAAGAGATGGCTTAAGAATAAGAATCGGTAATTATCGAGTAATCTACGATATATATGATAATGAACTTATCGTTGATGTCATAACAATCGGACATAGAAAAGCAATTTATAAGTAAGAAAAAATTCTCAACCCTTTTGCAAATGCAATGCCACCCAATGATCTTTTTGTAATTGATTTTGAAGGGAGTAATTAATCAGCGGGTCAGTCGCAAATAAATCAGCGACATCGTGTTCGTAAAAGCCACTTAATAAGATGGATCCATTTGGTTTTAATGCCTTGTCATAATGCTTCAAATCTGCTTGAAGGGTATTTTTATTGATATTGGCTAGAATTGAATCATACACTTCAGCTTTGTCAGCTATTAAGCTTGCATCTCCTAAAAAAGCATTGATGGACTCACAGTGATTTCGCTTAAAATTTTCTTGCATGTTTTCATAAGCCCATTCTTCAATATCAATTGCAACAATTTCAGTAGCTCCTAACTTAGCTGCTAAAATGGCTAAAATTCCCGTTCCACTGCCCATGTCGAGCACTGATTTATTTTCAAAATCAATGCCTTGCATTAGCTCCACCATCATCTGCGTAGTTTGGTGGTGTCCAGTTCCAAAAGACATTTTCGGTTCAATGAGCAACTCGTGTTTAAATCCACTTTTAGGCTCGTGAAAAGGTGCCCTAATGATACAAAAATCAGTAACTTCAACCGGAGAAAAACTTTCTTCCCATTTTTGATTCCAGTTTTCTTTTTTGATTTGAGTAATTTCAAATGAAAGTTTGCATTCTGAACTAAAATGATCTAACAATTGAATGATTGCCAATTCATCAAACTCAGTCTCTTGAATGTATGCCTTAAGTTTTGAATCACTTTCCTCTTCAACAAAACTTTCAAAACCAATTTCGGCAAGCATTGCCACCAAAATTTCAGCGAAAGGTGTAAATGGCTTTATTGTGAAATTTACTTCAAAATAACTCATGCCTCCATCGCATTTACAATAGATAGAAAGCTTTTAGCATCGAGTGAAGCACCGCCAATTAACCCACCATCTATGTCCTTCATTCCAAAAAGAGATGAAGCATTATCAGGCTTTACACTGCCCCCATAAAGTATGCTTGTAGCCTTTGCTTTTTCAACAGAGAAATTTTGCTCAATAAGACTTCTTATAAATTCGTGCATTTCTTGAGCTTGATCTGCAGAAGCTGTTTCTCCTGTTCCTATTGCCCAAACCGGTTCATAAGCAATGCTAATTTGAGAAAACTCCCCAGCTGTAAATTGCCATAATAGCGCTAGCTGTGATTTAATGCAATCAAAGTGAATATTGGCTTTTCTTTCTTCCAATAATTCGCCACAGCAAAAAATTACTTTGATTCCTTGATTCAACAATGCTTTAACTTTGGCAGCCAAAACATCATCGGATTCTTTAAAAATACTTCTTCGTTCAGAGTGTCCTACCAAACAATAAGTTACTCCAACTGATTGTAACATACTAGTGGAAACTTCACCTGTGTAAGCTCCATCTTCAAACTGAGAATTATTTTGTGCTCCCAATTGCAATCCACTTTTTGAAATAAGCTTTTGGACCTCTGGAAGGTGAATAAACGAAGGAATAATTACTACTTCATTTCCTTCTGGTAATTCATTCAATCCATCTAAAACATCTTTGGCAAGTGCTTTACCTGCTTCAATGTCTAAATTCATTTTCCAATTTCCCGCAACTATTTTCTTTCGCATTTTTTTCCTTTAATCAATGGCTAGACCCTTACACGCGGATCTAAAACGCCATAAATGATATCCACCACTATATTTATGAGGACAAATATAACCGCTATAATTAAGACAGCGCCCATTACTATTGGTAAATCATATTTTTCAAGCGCATTTACAATCTCCCATCCAATCCCTTTCCAAGAAAAAATAATTTCTACAAATACAGCCCCTGCCATTAAACCAGCAAACATTCCTGAAATTGAAGTAATAACAGGATTTAGTGCATTTTTTAAAACGTGTTTAAACAAAACATTTTTAAAAGACAGACCCTTTGCTTTGGCTGTTCGAACATAATCCTGAGAAAGCACTTCTAATAAGGAATTTCGACTAAGCTGTAAAATAACTGCTAATGGTCGAATGCCAAGTGTTAGAGCCGGTAATATCAAATTTGAAAAATTGAGGTATTCTCCTCTGCCCAAATCATCGACTTCATAAAGACTACCTGCCATGTTTAATCCAGTGTATTCTACTAACACGAAACCAAACAACCAAGCAAAAATGACCCCTACAAAAAAGGAAGGCAATGCCATGCCTAAAGTGGCTAAAAATAATAATAAACGATCAATCCACTGGTCTTGAAAAAGTGCAGAAACTATTCCCAAAAACAGGCCTAATAGTGTGGCAAAAAAAATGGCAGAAATTGCAAGAACGGCAGTTTCCGGCAAACTCTCAAATAAAATTGAAGACACTTTCTTATTAGTTTGGTAAGACCTTCTCAAATAGGGCTTTTTAATAACAACCTTAAACTTTTCGAAACTCATTAAAGCCTTACCTCCATAAAGCTCAGGGCGATAATATGTGGTACTTTCTTCTTCATTAAAATGAAGCGATATTGGCGACAAGTCATTTAAATAAAGGGCATATTGAAACCCAATGCTACGATCCAGTCCTAATTCTCGGTTAATTTCATCGATTGCAGCTTGATCGGCCCTTTGCCCAAGCATCATCCGACTCGGATCACCGGGAAGGATATTGAAAATTAAAAAAACAAGAGATACAACGCCAAATAGAACTAAAAAACCATAACTCAATCGACGAATGATGAATGCAAGCATGTAAGTAACTTATTGCTTCAATTCATTCACATTGGGGACTTCATTTTCATGCCATTTCCCAAGAACAGTTCCGTTTTCAACATACATTAAGCCAGGGTTTGAGCGCACCATGGTTTTAAGCACGATGCCATCAACCACCAAGAAATCAAAATTTAGTTGATGTTCTGCAATGAATACATCTTTCTGTTTTTTTCCGGCAGCGGATAAGCCCACCACTTTAATTCCGTTTTGCTGTGCAGCTTTCGCCAATTCCTTGATTTCATTTAGATGCGCTGTACTTGTTAAATCTAAATCATAACAAACCACCCACAAAGCTTTAGGCTCGGCTAAAAACAAATCAGTAATTTCTTCATTTTCATGTGTTAAAACAGAAAGGTCGGTAATTTTCGCCTCATCTCCTTTTTCAATCAACTTACTGTCAGTACTTTGCCATTCCCACGCTTTGTCTTCCCAAATTTTTGAAGCATTGTACTCAGAATCATTCATTTCCTTTACTTCTCCTGTATTTTTGTTTTTGTAAACCAAGATATTTTGATACACAGAAGGTTTGGCATTGGGTGGCAACTTCATCTGTTCTGGTATATTTTTTCCTATCGCATATGGTCTGAAATCTCTAAAAGGCAGGTATTCTACCGCAGCAATTGTTACATATAAACTATAGAAAAGCGATAAAACCACTGCTGTTGCAGCCGCCTTATTTTCTTTTTCAGAAAGGTATTTTACGATTAAACTCAACCACAATACAATGGTGACTTCAATAATCATGAACCAATCCAACATTCTGGAAAGTGGAAATAACAATAAGGTTGAAAGAAAAAATAAAATCACCCAATCACTCATTTTCTTGTATGGTTTGATTTCCTTTTGTTTGAAGAAAATGAGGAGTATAAATACCAATAAAATCAAATCTTTGTAAAATGATTCCCAAGGAGTGAGAGGAATTGCATCTCCAAAGCAACCACAAGAACGAACAATTTCAAAAATGGCAGATGCTCCGGTTAAAATGGTAAAAAAGACAATCATGATCAAGAGCGACCAAGAAACGATTTTCATTTGATAACCAACCAACAAAGCTACTCCGAGAACAATTTCAACAATGCAAAGCAAAGCAGCTAAAGGCACTAAAATTTCGTGCAACCAGCCCCAATCCATTCCAAACTCAACAAAGTATTCTTCCAATTTATATGAAAAGCCGAGCGGATCGTTTGCTTTAACCAATCCACTAAAAATAAATAAGTTACCGACTAATAAGCGTGCAATTCCTAATATATATTTCATCTGTTTATCTATTTATTTTAATAATAACCAAAAATAAGCAGTGGAGTTTAAAATCTCAATTGCTTAACAAGTCTTAAGCCTTCAGTTCTTCGTTTAGTTTAATTAAAGCAAAGATGGCATAATTTATCATGTCGTAATAATTGGCATCAATGCCTTCTGAAATCAGTGTTTTACCTTGATTGTCTTCAATTTGCTTAATGCGCAATAATTTTTGAAGGATTAAATCTGTTAAAGATGAAATGCGCATTTCTCTCCAAGCTTCATCGTAATCGTGGTTTTTATTTTCCATCAAGCTTTTGGCTTTATGAATGTAATTTTCATACAATTCAGATGCAATTCCTGCTTCCAAATCCGAGTCTTCACTTATTCCCAACTCCAATTGAATGAGCGCCATCACTGAATAGTTGACAATTCCGATAAACTCAGGCAAAACTCCCTCATCCACCCTACTGTGGCCTTTTTCTTGAATGCTTCTTATTCGTTTTGCTTTGATGTAAAGTTGATCGGTTAAAGAGCTAGAGCGCAATACTCTCCAAGCACTTCCGTAGTCTTTCATCTTTTTTTGAAAAATATCTTGGCAAGCCTTAACGGCTTCATCATATTGTTGAGATGTATTTGACATGCTTTTCAGTTAATTTTGTTGCACTATGAAAATGAAAAACGAAAATAGCCCTTTTCAAAATAAATCAAGCCTTCGAGTGAAAGGAAAATTAATGGATTTATCCACACCTAAAGTAATGGGCATTATCAACCTCACTCCAGATTCATTTTATGCTGAAAGTCGTGTTCAACAAGAAAAAGCATTGAAAATTCGAGTTGAAAAAATGCTAAAAGAAGAAGTAGATATTGTTGATTTAGGTGGCTTTTCATCTCGTCCAGGTGCTGAGCTTATCGACGAAACAGAAGAACTTCAACGATTGATTCCTGCTATAAAATGCATTGTAGGTGAATTCCCAGAGCTCATTATTTCTGTTGATACCTATAGAGCGAACGTTGCAGAAATTGCTGTGGACAATGGTGCGGCAATAATCAACGATATTTCAGGTGGACTTTATGACGAAAGAATGTTTGAGTGCATTGCAAAATTAAAAGTACCCTATGTGTTAATGCACCTAAAAGGTGAACCTAAAAACATGCAAAGTCAAGCTGAATATGACAATGTGGTGACTTCAGTTTTTCACTTTTTCAATCAACAAATCACTCTGCTTAGGGATTTAAATGTTAGCGATGTGATTTTAGATGTGGGTTTTGGATTTGCAAAAGATTTAAGCCACAATTATCAATTGTTAAAAAATTTAGCCTATTTTGGTGCTTTAGGATGTCCGCTTTTAGTGGGTTTAAGTAGAAAGAAAATGATTCAAAAAGTAATTGATGTTCCAATTGAAGATTCTTTGAATGGGACTACTGCCGCACACATGATTTCTCTGCTCAATGGCGCTTCAATTTTAAGGGTTCACGATGTGAAAGAAGCAAAAGAAGTCGTTAAACTATTCAATTATTATCAAAACCAATAAAACGGCATGATTCAATTTCTACCTATACGTTGGCTCGATCTTTTAGACATCCTTTTGGTTGCCTTTTTACTTTTTCAAGTTTATAAATTGATTAAAGGCACTGTTGCCATCCGTATTTTTCTTGGAATTTTGGCGATTTACCTTCTGTGGAAAATTGTTTCTGCCATGCAAATGGAATTGCTTTCAGAAATTTTGGGGCAGTTTATTGGAGTTGGAGTTTTAGCCTTGATTATCGTATTTCAGCAAGAAATTAGGCGTTTTTTATTACTACTAGGATCCCAAAGTCCTTTTGGTGGAAAAGGATTGGTTCGCAAATTTCTAAAGTGGTCGAAACAGAGCAATGAGGAAAGTCAAGAAAATATTAACGCAATTGTTCGTGCTTGTGAAAAAATGAGCAGAACAAAAACCGGCGCTTTGATTGTCATTAGTCTTGAAGGTGATTTGAGTTTATTTACTGAAACAGGAAAACAACTTGATGCCGTTATAACTACAGTTTTACTTGAAAGTATTTTTTTCAAAAATTCTCCTTTGCATGATGGTGGAGTGATTATTTATCAAAATAGAATCAAGCGAGCGGGATGTGTTTTTCCTATCTCAGAAAATCCAAGCTTACCTCAAAAATATGGTCTACGACACCGAGCGGGAATTGGAATAACAGAAAATTCTTCGGCTATCTCCATCATGATTTCTGAGGAAAGTGGAGAAATCTCTGTTGCAATTGAAGGCAGAATCAAACCCATTTTAGACAATGAGAATTTAAAGGATTGGTTGAACAGTCATATACCAACAAATGCTTAAAAATTAAACCAATTGAAGTAAAGTCTGTTATAAAATGACCGTAATCAAAATTTGAAATTGAAATCAATTCTATTAAAAGCTTTTTTTAGCTTAATTCCATTCGTATTTCTTTTTCTCACAAGCTCAATAGCTAAGTCACAAAACAAACCAATATGGGTTAGTTTAAGTCACGACAATGACATCCTTTCTTTGAATGTAAAAACTGATCGCTACTACTCATTTGGGGCTTTGGTGGAATTCGCACAATTGCACAAGCAAATAGACACCAATCAAAATAATTTTTCAAAATGGAATAAATTACACAGTGTCTCATTGGGATTCAAAGCATATACTCCCGATCATTACCTTGAAAATCCACTACCTGAGCAACAGCGCCCTTTCCTAAATCACAGCTTTTTGACATTGGAGAAAATGTACTCGAATCAAGAAGTTTACTTTTCGTATGGCTTGCAAATTGGAACAACTGAAGGACTATTTAATGCAGGGAAACTACAAAATTGGATACACGATAATTTTAGTGGCGATGTGCATGTTGATGGATGGGAAAATCAAATTGAGCAAAGACCAACCCTTCAGTTGCTTTTTGACTGGAACATTAAAATCAAAGATTTAAAAAATCATGATTTATTCTTTGGAAGCAGTCAAGCTATTGGTAATCTCTTCACTTTTATGGAACCCCAGCTTTTTTACAGAAGAAACATTTCTGATGTAATTGGTTTCTTGCCTTTCGAATACAACCAAGAAGCCAATCGCAAACTCAATGTAGAATTGAGCATAGGATTTCGATACGAATTTTACAATGGTTCATTAAGAGGTGATTATTTCAATCAAGTAAGGCCTGAACTAGAATCTTACATTCAAAAAGTATTGTTTACCGCTTCAGGAAAACTAAGGTATGAATGGGAAAACTTCAGTTTCTTTTACGCCAATTTCTTTAATTCCAAACGCCTGAGAAATGATGCCAATCACATTTACGGCAGTTTGGGAATGACAATAAGAATCAACTAATTAAACAGCTTTATTTGCTGCTTCAATAGAATCTCGAATTTCAAATTCACGAATCAATTCCTCAGGTGTTTTACCCATGTTTTTGATGGAGTATTCTGCATCATCCACCATATCGTGATTCGGAAATTCTTCTATAAATTTTCTGTAAAGTCTTTCAGCTTCTTCGTAGTTTCTAGTTTGATTTTCAACAATAAAAGCTTTCAAAAATAAAGAGTAAGGCCTTTTCTCAAAGTCTTTGTATTCATTGTAAAGTTGATCGAGGTAACGAATGGCTTCCACAGGCAATTCGTAAGCCATTGCCATTTCTCCTGCTTTGTATAAAAACTCAGGTGCTTGTTCATAGTTCCCAAAACGAAAACCAAATTCAGCATAAGCACGCATCAATAAAATACCTCTTCGATTATTAACACCATTGCCTTCTTTTTCAAGTAATTGCTCCCTTTTCTCAATTTCCTTTAGTAAATTATCCAAATTGAGTTTACTAATATCAATTTCTTCTTCTAAATTTTCATTTTGATTCGAATCTTGATTGCCGCCACCTCCACAGGCTACTGTGAAAAAAGCCAAAAGTGTTAAAAATGCGAGTTGTTTCATCAATTTCATAAGTTTCAATTTTTAAGATTTAGGAAATTTCATTCTATAAGACACCTTAACGTTGCCTTTAGAGATATTATTGAGTTTAGCACGTAAAAGTCGTCTTTTTAATGGACTCAAGTAATCAGTAAATAAAATTCCTTCAATGTGGTCGTATTCATGTTGAATGATTCTTGCAGCTAAACCTTCAAAAGTTTCTTCTACTAATTCAAATTTGCGGTTGTAATATTCAACAGTAATTTTTGGTTCTCTGTAAACATCTTCTCGTATTCCCGGTATACTCAAACAACCTTCTTGAAAAGGCCACTCCTCACCTTCTTCCTCAACAATAATTGGATTAATGAAGGTTCGTTTGAAGTTTTTCAAGCCTTTTTCTTCCTCTTCAAAAGGTGACGCATCTACAATAAACAAGCGAATGGATTTACCAATTTGAGGCGCTGCTAGTCCAACACCTTCAGCTTCATACATGGTTTCAAACATGTTGTCAATCAACTGATCCAATTCAGGATAATCACTGCTAATTTCGGCTGCTTCTTTCTTTAAAATTGGGTCGCCGTAAGCTACAATAGGTAAAATCATGGCGCAAAAATAAGCAAGGGAGCTTAGTTATTAATTTTTAGTGTTTAGTTTTTAATTCTTAATTCATCAATTCTTAATTCTTAATTCATCAATTCTTAATTCTTAATTCATCAACTCTTAATTCTTAACTCTTCATTCTCAATTTCCAAAACCCATCTTCAAACTAAAAACAGCTACTTTCAATTTAAGGGCAATATTCTTAATTTTGCAAGCCTAAGAAAAATTCCTAAAAGCATGAACGAGTCGACAACAAGCGAAGCAACGAAAGAGCAAACACTCTCGAAAGAAGCATTTAAAACAGCTATTTTAGAGGATTACAAAATAGCAAACATCAGCAGAGAAACTTCGCTTTTGGGAAGAAGGGAAGTGTTGACTGGAAAAGCAAAATTTGGAATTTTTGGAGACGGAAAAGAAGTTCCGCAACTAGCTATGGCTAAGTTTTTTCAACCTGGAGATTTCCGATCAGGCTATTACCGCGATCAAACTTTTATGATGGCAATTGGACAGTTGGATGTAGAAAAATTTTTCGCCCAATTGTATGCCAACCCTTCTGTTGAAGAAGAACCTGCTTCAGGTGGACGCTCGATGAATGGACATTATGCTTCTCGAAGCTTAGACGAACAAGGACATTGGAAATCCTTGAAAGACATTAAGAATTCTTCTGCTGATATTTCACCAACTGCGGGACAAATGCCTCGTTTACTTGGCTTGGCTCAAGCTTCAACTGTTTATCGAAATAATCCGCTCTTACCGAAAGACAATTTATTTAGCCGAGAAGGCAATGAAGTTGCTTTTGGAACCATTGGCGACTCCAGTACATCGGAAGGCTTGTTTTGGGAAAGCATTAATGCAGCAGGTGTTTTGCAAGTGCCAATAGTGATGTCGGTTTGGGATGATGGACACGGAATTTCTGTTCCTAAAAAATACCAAACTACCAAAGAAAGTATTTCTGAGGTTTTGAAAGGGTTTCAACGTGAGAAAGGAAAAACCAATGGCTTCGAAATTTTTAAAGTTAAAGCTTGGAACTACCCTGCACTGATTGAAACCTATGAAAAAGCAGTAAAAATTGCTCGTGAAGAGCATGTTCCTGTGCTTATTCATGTGGAGGAAGTAACGCAACCTCAAGGACATTCAACTTCTGGTTCACACGAGCGCTACAAATCAAAAGAGCGTTTGAAATGGGAAATTGATTTCGATTGCATTACTAAAATGGGCGATTGGATGCTTGAAAAAGGCATTGCAACTGAAGAGGAATTAAAAGCCATTCAAGAAGAAGCGAAAAAAACAGTTCGTGAAGCAAAAAAAGCAGCTTGGGATTCATTCAGCAATGCCATTAAAAAAGAGCGAGATGAAGCAATTTCTCTCATTCAAGCTCTTGAAAAAACGAGTGACAAAGCTGATGAAATTAAATCCATTTCAGGACAACTTGCTGCAAATACAGATCCTATTCGCAAAGATGTTTTAAGTACTGTTCGAAAGGTTATTCGCATTTGTCGATTTGAAAACTCTGATGAAAAAACGGCATTAGCAACTTGGTATTCCAACATGCAAACGCTGAACAATCAACGTTTCAGCGGGAATTTATACAGTGAATCTTCGCTTAGTCCGCTTCACATTGAAGGTGTGGAAGTTGAATACGATGAACAAGCCGAAGAAGTAGATGGCCGCGTAGTTTTGAGAGACAATTTCGATAAGTTGTTAGAAAAATACCCTGAAGTATTGATTTTTGGAGAAGACTCTGGAAAAATTGGTGATGTGAACCAAGGTTTGGAAGGTTTGCAAGAAAAATACGGCGTGTTGAGAGTTAGCGATACAGGAATTCGCGAAGCTACCATTGCCGGACAAGGAATTGGAATGGCCATGAGAGGCTTGCGCCCCATAGCTGAAATTCAATACTTGGATTATTTACTTTACTGTTTACAATTGTTGAGCGATGACTTGGCAACTGTTCAGTACCGCTCTGCTGGTGGACAAAAAGCTCCATTAATTGTGCGAACAAGAGGTCACCGTTTGGAAGGCATCTGGCATTCTGGTTCTCCAATGGGAGCGATCATCAATGCTGTTAAGGGAATTCATGTTTGTGTACCACGCAACTTGACTACTGCTGCAGGTTTTTACAATACATTGTTGGAAGGCGATGACCCTGCTTTGATTATTGAACCATTAAATGCTTACCGAACCAAAGAAAAAATGCCTACAAATTTGGGAGAATTTAAAATTCCTCTGGGAATTCCCGAAATTGTAAAAGAAGGAAAAGACATCACCATTGTATCTTATGGTTCTACTTGCAACTTGGCCGAACAAGCCTTACCTGAATTAGAAGCGTTAAACATTGATGTGGAATTAATCGATATTAGAACATTAATGCCATTTGATCGAAACAATTCAATTGTTGAATCCCTGAAAAAGACAAACAAAGTTATTTTCTTAGACGAAGATGTAAAAGGTGGAGGTTCCGCATACATGATGCAAAAAGTATTGGAAGAGCAAGGCGGGTATTATCACTTAGATGTTGCACCTAAAACGCTTAGCGCTAAAGATCATCGACCTGCTTATGGAACAGATGGAGATTACTTCTCAAAACCAAGCATTGAGGACATGGTGGAAGCCTGCTATGAACTTATGAGGGATGTGAATCCTACAGATTTTCCGAAATTGTATTAAATCTTAACTTCATCATTTTTATTGAGTAAGACAAATGTTAGCTTGATACTAATTTCTTAAGTAAATTATTATTATCGTTGCTAGAATAATTAGAAAGGAGTATAAATCAAGTGATTTTGGATTAAATTTTCCTTTTGCCCATAATACCAATGTTACTACAGGTAGGACAACTATTAATAGAATCATCGGTAGCCATAGAATTTCAAATATTGCGCCTGATATTGCAAAATGATAGACATTCACAAACTGTGCTAAACACCAAAAAACAGAAGTTGAAATGCATAAGATAAAAACTATTCGAGAATTAATCATTAATTTCTTCTATTGGTGATAAATTTATATCAACTAAGGTAGGTGAAAATTCCTTTACTATCGAGCGATTGCATCGCGTGGTCAAATTGTACAAACCTTCTGGATGTTGAAATTTGTAATTCCTACTCAGGAGTTAAAAATACTAATTTTCTGTTTTTAATGCTTTAGTAACACACGCGATGCAATCGTTCGTTAGCGGTGAACAATGTCAAGGAATTTAGAAACGATATCTGATTTGTCCTGATCTAATAATCTCTCAAGCCAAATATTTTTGTCAACAAGGTATCTTACTTTTGTCTCCAATCAAGTGCTTTTTTTTGTAAATCAATCGAGTTGTAATTTTCTCCTTTTAATCCTCCAGCCCATTCTTGGGTTAATTTTCTTGATTTTTTAATTGATCTTTTATTAATCAAATAATCCAAATAATTATCTAATTCGTTGATCAAATCAGGAGTTAATTGGTTTATTTTTATCTCAATATCTTTTATCGTTCTCATATCATAAATGTACGAAAAATCAAAATCTATCAAATGATCATTTTTTTGAAAACGAGTGTTTCACCATTGGTTAACGGCCAAGTATAAGAGCAGTAGCGGATTTCAAGGCGGTTACCTGTCCGCCACCACAAAAGTTTATTAAATGCACAGACCTTG
>TARA_R110002050_G_scaffold92358_2_pt1 | contig 20952 bp, 17 predicted proteins | sample TARA_R110002050 | Tara Oceans TARA_R110002050 (sample SAMEA4396988) | marine metagenome | biome: Polar Biome; feature: [DCM] deep chlorophyll maximum layer (ENVO:01000326); material: water (ENVO:00002006), including particulate matter (ENVO:01000060) such as... | depth 25 m
TATCTTGGCTTGTCGCGTCCGGGAAGCAATGTTGCCCACTTTGCCCACTTGGGAGGGATGCTTTTTGGGTATCTGCTCATTCGTTACTGGAACAAAAATACGCGAAACTTCTACTAATCTGTGACTATGAGTATTATCGACGAAATAAAGGAGTCATTCAAAAAGGGATCGGTACTTACCCGTTTGATCTATATCAATTTGGGGGTATTCCTTTTTATCCGCGTCCTCAACGTTTTCTTTTTTTTACTGAACAAGGATTTCTCGCTGGTGAACTGGCTTGCTCTTCCAGCCGACATCAACCAACTGGCCTACAAACCATGGACGTTGATCACCTACATGTTTCTGCATTTTGACTTTCTGCATATCCTTTTTAATATCCTTTGGCTGTACTGGCTTGGCAAAATATTTCTGTTCTACTTCAACTCTAAACAGTTGGTGGGTATCTACATTTTGGGTGGCATAGCCGGCGGAATCTTTTTCCTCGCGGCGTATAATTTGTTCCCGGCATTTACTGAAATGGTTGTTTTTTCGAGGCTGCTGGGAGCTTCCGCATCGGTTATTGCCATCGTTATAGCAGTGGCTATGTGGGCGCCAAATCACACCATTAACCTGTTGTTCATAGGACCGATTCGAATGAAATACATTGCCTTGGTCTCACTGGCCATGTATGTAATTGGCATTGCTTCGTCGAATGCAGGCGGAAACCTGGCACACTTAGGTGGCGCGTTCATGGGGATGCTCTTTGTGTTGCAATACCGGAAGAACAATGACCTCACCAAAGGCGTATCGAGTATTTTGACTAAAGGAGAAAAACTTTTTAAGCCCAAACAAAAAATCAAGGTGACTTATAAAGGAACAACAGTTGACGATGTTGAGTATAACCGTCAACGAAACCTGAAACAAGAAGAAATTAACCGCGTGCTGGAGAAAATCAGCAAATCGGGCTATGACTCACTAACTAAGGAAGAAAAAGAACTGCTTTTCAAAATGGGCAAATAAATTAGGTTATGACCGAGAATGCTGTCCATATTCCTGATTTAAGCAGCGAATTTTCGTTTCGTACTTCACGTAGCAGTGGTCCGGGAGGTCAGCATGTCAACAAAGTAGATTCGCGCGTGGAGCTGCGTTTCAATATTGAAAACTCACAATTGCTCACTGATCAGCAAAAAGAAATTCTTCAGGAAAAGCTGACCAATAAACTAACTACCGAAGGTGACTTGATCGTTGTGAGTCAAAAAGAACGTTCGCAACTACGCAACAAGGAGATTACAATTGAAAAGCTTTATGCGCTTCTTGCAAAAGCCCTTCGACCGGTCAAAAAACGAAGAGCAACCAGGCCTACACGTACATCGGTCGAAAAGCGCATCACCTCCAAAAAACAAACCGGAGAAAAGAAGAAATGGCGAGGAAAAATTGATTTGTAAAAAGCGATTGATGCGATCTCGAGAAACCGTATCATTTAAATAGACAAGCTCATGAAACTCCTATTAATCACTCTATTACTACTGAATGTCAGCATGAGAACTCAAGCCCAGCATATAAGTCCACACCAACTTAAAACAGGCGATCTGCTGTTTCGGGAAACCGCGTCAAGTAACTTATCGCAAGCCATTGACCAGGTTACTCAAACCGACAAGCAAACCCACTTCTCGCATGTTGGGCTGGCAGTAGTTGAAAACGATTCGGTTTATGTATTGCACGCCAGCCCTATTGGCGGCACCTGCCAGGTTTCGTTAACCGAATTCTCTCAGCCTGACGGAGATTCGGCACTGGTTTCAATTTACCGTTTGCAGACCCGATATCAAGCCACGATTCCCAACGCTATTGCGCAAGCCAAGCGTTTACTGGGAAAACCTTACAATTTCAGCTATGTGCTGTCCGACACCAGTCATTATTGCTCCGAGTTCATTTACCTGGCTTTTGCACACGACTCAATTTTTACATTGAATCCCATGACTTTTAAAAATCCTGAAAGCGGTGAATTTGATTCCACCTGGGTAAGACACTACGAAAAGCTAACGATGGAAATCCCGGAAGGCCTTCCCGGCTGCAACCCCAACGGCATGGCAGCCTCAGACAAACTAAAACACCTGGGAATTTTACAGCTAGCCTCACTCACTGAATTGCAGGAAAGCAGGTGAAGATCAGACTAACCGCATCTTTGCACACAACCTACGAATTCCTGAATAGAACTTTCAAAGCGCAAGAACAGCCAGCAAGTCAACGATTGTCTTCATACAAGGGAAGTTCGACATAGAATGTGGAACCTTTATCCATCTCCGTTTCAAACCAGATGTTACCACGTGCATTTTCAATAATTTTTTTTACAATAGCCAGGCCAAGTCCCATTCCACTGCTTTTGGTTGTAAAGTTGGGCTGAAACATCTGCTGTCGAATGTCCTCCGGGATACCCGTGCCATTATCCCGAACAGAAATCACAGCCCTATCATCTTTCTTTGTCAGAACAACCCTCACTTTTCCACTTCGCTTAGGCGGAATTGACTGGATAGCATTTTTTATCAGGTTAACCATTGCACGCGAGACCTGTTCCTGGTCAGCATAAACCAGCAATTCTTCCTGTTCTTCCAGCTCCACTGACAAGTCAATGTAGGTGCTTGATTCGAACAGCTCGGTTACTTTGGTCAGCTGCTTTGCCAAATTGAAAACCTCGTTTCGAGCTTTTGGAATTTTGGCAAAGTTGGAAAACTCTGTTGCAATATCCGACAAAGTATCAATCTGCTCAATCAACGTTCGGGTCACCCGGTTAAAATACTCATCAAAGTGGGCTCCCTTCTCATTTTTAGCTCGTTGCAAGTATTGAATATTGAGTTTCATCGGAGTCAGCGGATTTTTGATCTCGTGAGCCACTTGTTTGGCCATTTCGCGCCATGCCAGTTCCCGTTCTGTCCGGGCCAGCAACTCGGCACTCTCGGCCAACTCTTCCACCTTACGATTGTATTCCTTAATCAAGGCGCCAATCTCATCATCACGCTGGTAACTAATTTGCTCGTTCTTTTTCACCAGTTGAATTCCCTTCAATTTTTCACGCACCATGCTCAACGGGCGTGTAATTTGATTGGCGAGCAAAACAGCGACAAGCACGCTGGCCAAAAACAGCAGCACATATAAATTGATGAAAGCGACAATGAAGGTCGAGATTTCCTGCTTCAGCTCATCACCCCGCGTAAAATAAGGCAGGTTGATAAAACCCAGGTAATCGCCCATGTCATTAATAATCGGCTCATAAACAGACAGATAAGATAAATCACCAATCCGTTCAGGTTGCGAGTAGCTTACCTGGTAGTTTTCAATCAGCTCGTAATACGCTTCCGCATTCATCCGGTTCGAAATAATGCCACGCAAATACAGCTCGGGACGTGACGAAGCGATCAACTCGCCATTCACCCCAAAAATATTGATATCCGTACGAAAGACAATCGACAACTTGTTCAACTCACGCCACAGCCAATCAACCAAATCGGGCGACAACTCATGCACGTCGTTCAGGTTCATCCCGATCTCTTCGCTGATCGACTTCATTTTCTCGTTCAAATCATCCTGATGCCGGTTCTCATATTCCTGAATATTGTAATAAATTGTACCACCGGCCACAACAAACAGTGACGCCAGCACCACCGTGATGATTGCTGCTTGTATTTTGAATTTCAAATCATAGAGTTTCGCCTTCTTTCGAAAAGATGAATTGCCACCAAAAACAACAAGCAGGATAAACAAAAAGTAGAAAACAAAAAGGTACGGAAAGGAAATCAGGTAGTCCATCACCTCAAATGTCTCACCGCTAACGATAATAAAATTACCCTTTCCCAGATCGTGGATCAAATGATCGTAACCATCCCACCTGGCAAGAACAAACTCCGAACTGTCAGTCTGGACATCATACGAGTCGATGTAGTAATTATACTGGTAATCACCACTCAGTGTCACCAGCTCGTGATTAAAATACTTGGCATACGAAAAATGGCGATAGCGATGCGGTTTGGCCATCGACCGGTCCAGCAGCAGTTCGGGAAAACCGGCTCCTTCGGGAAGCAGTCGTGAATTAAGCTCAAAAAACACCGATGTCCCAAGTGAATCGGCCGTCAAGGGGTAAAAGATCCTGCCCATGTAAGAAATCCGCCCGTTCAGGTTATCCATAAAGTAGAAGTTGGTTCCCGGAATCCGGGTTCCTGAGGTTTCAATCATCTCCTCAAAAAACGGAAAGCAGGGAACCCACTGGTTTTCCGGCTCAACCAACAAACTATCGGAACCACTGCACAAAATAATATCCAGCTCGTATTTTCGAAAATAGCCTCCAAAATACTGTCGCTCCAGGTAACTCTCCAACTCTTGGTAAGTGGTTGATAACAAATAAGGAATCACAGAATCGACGCTCAGCTCCTGCTGAATATCCGTCAGAAAAATCTCGGCAGCCGGATCATGTTCCGAATTGAGCGTAACAGTCATCAACTTCTGGCTTTCTATAGTACGCTGCTGGTTGAAGTATTGAATATTAATCAACGTAAAAAAAGCAAAAAGCGATACAAAATAGATGATATACGAAATGGAATGCTTTTTTAAGTGCGTATTTTCGAGTGCAAAAATCGAAAAATTGGTCAGTAAAAACAGGCAAATCATATACAGATAACTGTTTTTATAATGAACCGCCAAGCCAACAAATACGGCTATCAATAAAAGATGCCCCCAGAGAAAGCGCTTTTTTGAAAGATAACGCATGCTGGATTCTACAATTTTTAGGTTGATTAGAAAAGCGGAGAAAAAGAGCAAGGCAATAATGATAAATCCAACCACACTATACTGATCCACATCGTCAATCCGGTTCAATTGAAAGGAGATACTGCTATTCTGAATAAGGTTTCCAATCAGATAGTTGGCGAACAGATAAATGAATAAACTAAACAGGTAGGCTGAAAAAATCTCCTTCCGGTTTTGCCCCTTCGAATAGGAAAATTCCTGGACAAAATTCATGCTCCAAAAAAAGAACAGAACGGCCAACACGAGTAAATCACCCAAGGAAGGAAGCCAAAACGAATAGGCGTAAAGCGAGGGACCAAACAACTCGAAAGCATAGCCCAAACGGGGTATCCGGAACAAAATATGAATCCAGTAAAACCCAAAAAGTGACAACCCCAGGATGATGACCCGCATTAAAAAATCTTCGTGCCGGAAATGCAGAACCATTTTCCGTATAAAAACCAACAGGAATATAAAAGCCAACACAAATAGGGCAGCCGGAAGCAAGAGCTGGGCATTGGTACATTTTATTTTTCCGGCCGGAAGTACCGAGAACAAATAATTACCCACTTCATCTCGCACCGGAAGATTATAGGCTGATTTTTCACGTTGAATAACGAAATTTTCGGGCAAAACAAAAGGCTCAGCAAACTCATTCCTGATGTATTGATTCTCGATGCTGTAAACGTCCTTGATATGAATTAAACCAATCACGTTCAGCGTATCCACCTGCCGATTGATGCCCAGGTAGGTACCGTTGGGTAATGCCAGCAGCTCCTGTGTTGCCATTTTGCTCGAAAACCGGCTGGTAAAAGCAAAGTGATTGTGTGACCAATAAATGATCTCATTGCCCTTCAACACCACAAACCCAAGTCCCTGATCGGGGTACAACGAAGAATAAGGAAAAAATTCAGCCTGAAAATTCCCGTCAAAGTCAGCACTGGTCATGATTCGTTCGATCTCGTCCAGTTGGTCGCCTAACACTTGTTTTTGTTCGTGCAGTTGCCGTTCAAACCGATCAATTAACTTCACTTCCGGATGATGATGCAGAACATGATGCTCAATGAAAAATGCAAAGACAAAAAAAGCAAGTGAGAGAATAAGGAAACTGTATTTTTTAATGTTTTCCATAAGCCGGCTTAAGATCAATTATTCGTGATGGTATGGTTCGCCCTTCAAAATGGTTAATGCCCGGTATAATTGCTCACTGAAGACAAGCCGGACCAACTGGTGCGAAAAGGTCATTTTTGATAAACTCACTTTTCCGGCAGCCTTCTGGTATACTGCCTCCGAAAATCCGTAAGGCCCTCCAATAACAAAAACCAGGGTCTTCAGTCCACCAAGCATCTTCTTCTCCAAAAATCGTGCAAATTCTGTCGATCGAAATGTTTGTCCCTGCTCATCCAGGAGAATCAACTCATCACCGGCTTTAATCTGGCCCAAGATCAATTCGCCTTCCTTTTCCTTCTGCTGCTCTTCCGATAACTTTCGGGTGTTTTTTAGATCCGGAATAACCTGATATTCAAAAGGAAGATAATGCGGAATCCGCTTGTGATAATTTTCAATCCCATCGCTTAAATAACGCTCATCTGTTTTTCCGATCACAACCAATTTAATCTTCACTATACGCGGTTTAGGACAGCGGGAGCTGCCTGTTTCTATTATTTGTCAAACTTAAAAGCACAAGTTAAATATCAACATTCTAACTGAAAAGAAGTATCTTTTGGCCGTATAAAAAATCGTTCACTTACTGATCAGCCATTGTCGTCCTAAAATTGCTAACTTTACAAAGTTATACTTCCGGTTCTATACTTGCAGTATTTTGGTACAGTTTATGCATAGGGACAGGGCGTTTAAATAAACAGAAAATGAAAAATCAATGGATTAAAACCGTAATTCCGGCTTTTGTATTTTTCTTTGCCGGAATCATGAGCTTTGCACAGGTTCCGGATGAAGTGATCCTGAGCCTGAAAACCGGCGATGCATCCACGCTGTCCAACCATTTCAATGAAAACATTGAGTTGGTAGTTTTGGACAAAGACGATGTTTACAGCAAAGAACAGGCCAAGCAAATTGTCGCATCGTTTTTTTCGAACAATTCGCCACAGCGTTTTGCCATTATTCACCAGGGAGGAAAAGAAGGTGCGCGATATGCTATTGGCAACCTAACAACATCGACCGGTGTTTTCAGAGTTTATTTTTTATTGAAGGAAAAAGGTCAAAAAGCCTACATTCATCAGTTACGAATTGAAAAACAATAAGCTGAATGGTCGTCAGCAACCGAAGCCATAAGATTAAGCGTTTCTTTCTCAAACTTTTAATCCGGGCCAGAAAAGTCAGCTTCCCCGGCTTCAATGAAATTGCCCTTTACGATGTCGGCGTTTTCTTTTACCGCAGCATTGTCCAGGGCTCCATTACCACGCGGGCATCGGCCATTGCTTTCAGCTTTTTTCTGGCGCTTTTCCCAGCCATCATCTTCTTATTTACTCTGATTCCTTACATCCCAATCAAGAATTTTCAGGTGGAATTATTCCTGCTGATACAGGAATTACTACCTCCTTACGCTTTTACAACCGTGGAAAAAACGATTCAGGACATCCTGACCCGCCAACGGGGCGATTTACTGTCACTTGGTTTTTTTATGGCTTTAATTTTTTCGACCAACGGTCTGGCCAGTATGATGAGTGCTTTTGATGCTTCGCTGCACTCGTTTAAACGCCGAAGTTGGCTCAGTCAAAGGCTTGTAGCCACCATGCTGCTTTTCATCTTGTCAATTCTAATCACTTTGGCCATAACCTTGATAACCGGTGGCCAATTTGCGATCGACTATATGGACAGAGAGGGACTTTTAAACGATACCTTCACCTACTATCTGCTGACTATCGGAAAATGGGTGATCACCATTGCCCTGTTTTTCTTTGCCTTTGCCTTTTTATACTATTTCGCTCCGGCAAAAAAAACACGCTGGCGCTTTATCTCTCCCGGCGGAACTTTGGCGACCATCCTCGGTCTTATCACGATGGTTGGATTTAGCTACTACATTACCAATTTTGGACAATACAACAAACTTTACGGTTCGATCGGAACCTTGTTGGTCGTTCTGCTGCTTTTTTACCTGATGTCGCTAATCCTGCTCATTGGCTTCGAACTGAATGCCAGTATCAACGAAGCGCACCAGCGAGCCCAGGACGATTAGTTTACCCCGAAAAACCATCATTTCATCGAAAAGCTGCTCGTGCTTTGACTTCAATTCGTAAATTTGAGTTTTAAATTAACTCAAAAATTCACTCCCTATGCAATCACATGAAATAGATTACAAAATTATTGGACACGACGTTCAGTTGGTTGAAGTTGAATTAGATCCGGGTGAAGCGGTTATTGCCGAAGCTGGTGCCATGATTTACATGGAAGACGGCATTAGTTTCGAAGCCAAGCTGGGTGATGGTTCCAACCCGCGCGCCGGATTTTTTGACAAGGTATTATCAGCCGGATCACGTATCATTACGGGCGAATCACTTTTCCTTACACACTTTGCCAACCAGGGCTGGGGCAAAAAGCACGTGGCTTTTTCGGCTCCTTATCCAGGCTCCATCATTCCCTTGGATTTAGCCATGATGGGAGGCCGGATCATCGTTCAAAAAGACGCTTTTTTGTGTGCCGCACTCGGCACAAAGATCGCCATCACCTTTAACAAACGCCTGGGTGCCGGCTTTTTTGGTGGCGAAGGATTTATTATGCAAGAATTGCGCGGCGATGGGAAGGCCTTTATTCATGCGGGCGGAACGGTGATTGAACGACAATTGAACAACGAAGTTTTGCGGGTTGATACGGGCTGCATTGTCGCCTACGAACCCAGCATCGATTTTAGTGTGGAGCAATCGGGAGGCTTACGCTCGATGGTGTTTGGCGGCGAAGGAATTTTCCTTGCTACTTTGCGGGGTACCGGCAAAGTTTGGTTACAGTCCATGCCAATCCGCAAATTGATTGCCGAACTATCGCCACGCGGCGGAAACCAGCGAAAAGAATCAGGCGGATTTTTAAACCAGTTTTTGCAAGATTAACAGGCAACATCCCACTCCAATGAAACAACTGATTACCCTTAGCTTTCTGCTTCTATTCATTTTTTCGGCTCCGGCCTATGCCCAAAAATCGAAAGAAAAGTCTGGATTTAAAGTGAGCTATGCTGCCGTTCATAACGGGACAGAATTGCCCGGGCGCGGCTTGACTTTAGTCTACTTCGATGAGGTTGCCTATCTTTCTGAACCGGGAAATCAAATTCGAAATTTCATTGACTACAGAAACAGCCAAACCGTGACCATTTTAAATTACGAGAATGAGCTTTTTAAAACGCTCACCTCGTTCGATTTGCTTCCGCAGCCAAAACCCGGCGACAAAACCGAAACCATTTTGGGATACGACTGCCAGCACGCGAAACTTTCGTCGTTTTCGAACTCCATTGAAGTCTGGTACTCGGATAAAACCGGAGCCAAAGGTTCGCCCTACCAGGCGTATTTGCCCGACACAAAGTCGCTGGTTTTAAAAGTGACCATCAACGGAAGCCGCACGCTGCTCGCCAAATCGGTTGAAAAACTAGACAAGGATTCGGTTCCTGGCTATCCGTTTAATCAGGCTAAAGAAGTTTCAGCAAGCGAGCTGGAGGAGCTGAAAATCAAATCACGCTACACGATCCTTTCCGTTTTTGAGAACGAGATCATCAATTTTGAGAACCTGCAGGATACATACGAAGGACAAGAATTGGAATCGAACCGGACTTACCGCTTTTCTAAAGGCAGCGTGATCTTGAAAAGGATTACGCTGCCCGAAAGTTGGCTAAAGGGCGGACAGGTATTTGCCAAACTCAGTTGTTGGTCCAATGGCGATGCCTACGACCGAACCGGCTCCGTTTTTGCACTGCCCACGGCTAGTGATAAAAAATCCATGCTCGATGCGCTTCAAAATGGGCTGGATCAATTGCCGGTTTTCATCGACAACGAAGGAGGGCAATACCAAGGGATTACCAGCACACGAAACTACGACAGCCCGATTGAGCTCATGCGCTTTTTCACTTCGTTTGGGGTAGGCCATTTTAATAAACTCCGCGAAATCAATAATTACCCGTGGGAACACGAGGCTACTTACAAGCAGGATATAACTTCGCTTATTCCTAACGATCAGGATGAGATCTGGGTGGGCGTTTTTATCGGCAACTATGATCAGGGCGGACACAAAGTCAGCTTGGAGCTCAACTTTTACCCCTCGTTTGGCGACCGGGAAGAGCCGGTTCATTACATTCAACCGCTGTTCTACACCGTGAATATCATGGAAATGTCGGGGCAGAATTACGGCCGCTTATTCAGAAACGATACCTTGTCGCTGGAGTTTGAAGTGCCTGCAAACGTAGAAAACCTGCAACTGCTTTACACCTCAACCGGGCATGGCGGCTGGGGTGGTGGCGATGAGTTCAACCCAAAACTCAACGAAATTTTCATTGACGGTGAACCCTTTTACAAAGTAGTTCCGTGGCGAACCGATTGTGCCACTTACCGCCTGTACAATCCGGCATCGGGTAACTTCGGCAATGGCATGTCGTCGAGCGACCTAAGCCGGTCGAACTGGTGCCCGGCTACGCTCACTCCGCCGTATGTTATTCCGCTGAAAAACCTTAGCCCCGGCAAACATTCACTCAAGGTGGCGATTGATCAGGGTGCCGATGAAGGCAACAGCTTCAGCCACTGGAGCATTTCGGGTGTTTTAAGCGGCGAATATGCAAACGAATAACCCACCGGCCCGGCACTAAAAGAGCCTGTTCAGCTATCCAAGCCGGGTGGTGAAAATCAATCAATCTCGGGTTAAAGCTTGCGCACGTGTGCAAATTTATGTCGACACGTGCGCAAGTCTTCTTCATGTTTTTGCTCAGGTATGAACGATTAGCGAAACAGATGAAGCCGTTACGAAAACCTATTTCTTTCTGAAAAAGATCTGCAGCGGAACACCCGAAAAGTTAAAATTCTCCCGAATCTGGTTTTCGATGTAACGCCGGTAAGGCTCTTTCACGTACTGTGGCAAGTTGGCAAACAGGGCAAACGATGGAGTTGGACTTGGCAACTGGGTCACATATTTTATCTTGATGTACTTTCCTTTGATCGATGGCGGCGGATAACGTTCGATGGCTTCAAGCAACACCTCGTTGAGCTTGGAAGTTTTCAGCTTTTGCTGGCGGTTTTCGTACACTTCCACAGCTGCTTCGAGCGCTTTAAAAATCCGCTGCTTGGTTAATGCCGACATAAAAATGATTGGAACATCAACAAAAGGAGCAATCCGTTCGTGGATTTGCTCCGTAAATTTTTTCACCGAAGCATTGTCTTTTTCAATCAAATCCCACTTATTCACCAAAATGACCACGCCTTTCTTGTTGCGTATCATTAGGTTGAAAATATTTACGTCCTGACTCTCGACCCCACGTTCGGCATCAATCAGCAACATACAAACATCGGAATCTTCGATGGAGCGAACCGAGCGCAACACCGAGTAAAATTCCAGGTCTTCATGCACTTTGGCTTTTTTACGCAAGCCTGCCGTGTCAACCAGATAAAAATCATGCCCATATTTGGTGTAACGGGTATTAATGGCATCGCGGGTTGTACCGGCTATTTCGGTCACAATGTTCCGTTCAACACCTGTCAATGCATTGATAAAAGACGATTTTCCAACATTCGGACGGCCAACTACGGCAAACTTTGGAATCCCTGTCTCAACTTCGACTTCTTCATTTTTAACGAAATTGGCCACTACTGCATCCAATAATTCACCTGTTCCGCTGCCAGTCATCGCCGAAATACAATACAGCTCACCAAGGCCTAGTCCATAAAACTCATGCGAATCCATGATCCGCTGGTGGTTGTCCACTTTGTTAACAGCTAAAAAAACCGGCTTTTTGGCACGGCGCAAAATACTGGCAACCGCCTGATCCAAATCCGTGATCCCTCCTTCAACATCTACGGCGAAGATTATCACATCGGCCTCATCAATGGCCAGATGCACTTGCTTACGAATCTCTTCTTCAAAAATATCTTCCGAATTCATGACGTAGCCTCCCGTATCAATCACCGAAAAATCTTTTCCGTTCCAGGTCGATTTCCCATAATTCCGATCACGGGTCACGCCCGAAATCTCGTCAACAATCGCTTTCCGGCTTTCCACCAAACGATTAAATAGTGTTGACTTGCCCACATTGGGTCTTCCTACAATTGCGACTATATTGCTCATTTCTAATTAAATTCCAAATTTAAAATTCCAAATTCCATCCAACAGCTGGCTGACACGTTTCAAGGTGCAGAGGACAAGCTCACACGCCCTATGCCACTCGCTCCAGGCTATTGAAAGTCGTATCCAAAGTTCCCCAGCATCCGGTCTTTATCACGCCAGTCCTTGGACACTTTTACATACAACTGCAAAAATATCTTCTTTTGAAAAAATTCTTCCATGTCCTTGCGGGCCATGGTGCCCACCTTTTTTAGAGCCGCTCCCTGGTGCCCGATGATGATTCCCTTCTGGCTGTCGCGTGCTACATTAATAACACAACGCAGGCGCAAAATCTTGTCTTCTTCCTTAAACTCCTCCACTTCCACTTCAACCGAGTAGGGAACTTCTTTCTGGTAATACAACAAAATTTTCTCGCGAATGATTTCCGAAACAAAAAAACGATCATTCCGATCAGTCAATTCATCCTTTGGGAAATATGGTGGAGCTTCGGGCAGCAATTCAAGAATGCGGTCGAATATTGGCCCGATATTAAATCGTTCGGTCGCCGAAATGGCAAACACATCGGCAGCCGGCAACAGGTTTTTCCAATATTCGTATAACTTCATCACATCGCCTTGGTTCGAAAGATCGATTTTATTAATCAACACGATAACCGGCGCATTCGACTTCCTGATTTTCGCCAGGTATTCTTCATTTTTGTCTGGTTTTTCAACCACATCGGTGACGTACAAAATCACATCAGCATCAATCAAGGCTGTGTTTACATACTTCATCATCGATTCCTGAAGCTTGTAATTGGGTTTCAGAATACCTGGTGTGTCGGAATAGACTATCTGAAAATCTTCTCCGCTCACAATCCCTTTAATGCGGTGGCGAGTGGTTTGCATCTTTTTAGTAATGATTGACAAACGCTCGCCCACCAGGGAATTCATGATGGTTGATTTCCCGACGTTCGGGTTTCCTATGATATTTACAAATCCTGATTTATGTGCCATTTATTTAAAAATGAAGTGTTTAAAAACGGCGCAAAGATAAACAATTAATTGAAGAAAGCTCATGTGACAGCAACACATCGACGCATTTAAAATCTGAAAAGATTGCCCCTTACTTGCCTATTTATCCTATTGTGGCTGTCAATCGTTGCCATTCATGGTCGTTTTATTGTCATTGATCGTTTCAAAACAGCCTAACGACAATTGAATAACTTCTTAATAACACGAGGTCATCTTACGGATATTGATAAAACCTGAAATTAGCGACACGAACCCAGTGACTTTAACGGAACGTGCATCTTAACGCTTAAATCGCCAGATCGAGTGTAATTTTCAGAGCCAGGTTGTCTTGAAACGAATCCAAATGATAAGGCCCAAACCGATAAAAAGCTCCGGCTCCCAATTCGAACAAGCCGACCCGAAGGAGTTTGGCAGCCAACAATCCCGCTTCGTAATATCCCTTCGAAATGGATGGATATTGAAGGGCAAAACCAGCCTGTTGGTCGTAGGAAGAAGAGCCAACTCCGGCGTTGAAGGCCAACAGAATATCAGGACGAACCTCCTTATATCTGAAAAGCAAGGAACCAAAATTGTGACGAAAAAACAGAGCCAGCATTTCATCGGTCACAAACTCATTCACGCGCATGGTAGCAAACGAAGTTTTGTTGTCAAGCGAAAGCAGGCGAGGACGCGACGATGGCGGACTGGCCAGCAAGTTCACCACTCCACCCGACTCACGAAAAGCACCGAGCATCACCAACTCCGTTTCACCCAAATTCCGGATTCGATACGAATCAGACAGCTTGAACTCAATGGCTTGGTATGGCCGGTCGGAGCGATCTCTCAAAGCCCGTTCGTAGTTAAAATGCAGCACCGGATAGTTGCTACCCAGAGAATAAATCTCGCCACGCCGACGAAACAAACGCTCCTTGAAAGTCAGGCGAAACTGCACGCCAAGCAACTGGTAATCTACAGGCTGGCTCGCCTGTCCCGCAACAACAAACGAGGGGTCCTGGAGACGATAATCCTTCCAATAGGCTTTAGTTAAAAGCGAAGGAAACAGTCGCCCCACTACACCCGCCTGCCACATTTCGTGATAAGTAAAATTTGTACGATACCAGGAATCCAATTGCCTGGATATAAATGGCTGTTTTTGTTCCAGAAACTCCATTGCGCCGTCCTCGCGGACATCGTTTTCATAGTGAAAAAACAGACTGGCATTGCTTTTTTGATGAAGTTTTAACCGGACATCGCCTCCGTATTTATCTTTTTTGTCCCGCAAACCATACCGCCAAAAAGCTCCCAGGCTCAACCACCTGCTGAATTTGGGATTGGTTTCCAGGGCCAATCCAAGTTGCAAACCTTCCAACTTATTCAAGCCAATCATCCGGTCCAGAACAAGGTCCACTTTCCCAACGGGCAAGCGGTAATCAGCCAACGATTCGACGATAAACATCTTGGCATCGAAGCGATTTTGCTGGCCAAGACTGTCAATGAGTTGGTAAACCAATGAATCGTTAGGAGATAATGACACCGACCGCAGGGTATCCCAAGCCGTTTCGGGATGGGTTGCCAAAGGATCAACATTTAGTTGCGGCCCCTGAAACTGCTGCCGGTCGATTGACAAATTAACTTCCCGGTTGCTCAGGTAAGTTTTCCCCAGCGCTTTCAGGTTAACGGAACTTGCCGGAAAACCGCTGCCCGGAAGATTTAGTCCCCTTACCGTGATCTCGGAGTTTAATGCTTTGGGAAACCAATAGCCCGAGCGCAGCTTATCGTACGCCTGCTCAACCGACAACTGAAGGCGATCGTTCGATGCATCAGCAGCGCTCACCCGAAGTGATTCGATGGCATATCCATCGGAGCTAATTTTCAAAATGCCTTTCAGTCCTTGAAAGTTTTTGTTTTTCCGGGGCTGAAACCGAATCACAAATAAACTGTCATCGGTCGAAGTTTGCAGGGTTTCTTCCAGCATAAACAAATAACGGGTCCACGAATTAGGCGAAACCGGACTTAAAAAACGCTTTTCAAAAAGCCTCACATAATCCTGATAAAACGTAAAGGACTGCAATTGGGTGGCCAGCAGAAAAAAGGACGGATCTTCCAATCCTGAAACACGGCTGGCAATAACCACTTCTTTCTCTTTTTGCGGCTTCTGATAAATCTTATTACTCACTGATTCCATGAGAAACAAGTCTTGCTGTTCCAACAACTTCTTTAGTATCAAATTGGCTGAGTCGGGCTTTTCATACAGCGACGCCGCAAACTCCTTACGTGAAGTATCATCCAAGGAAAAAGTGAGCTTGTTATATGACTGGTAACGGTATGAATCCAAATTTTCGGGCCGGTGCCTGTCGCGGTTGGCTACAACCCGCTGCATAATAACATCCGCCGGATTTTCGCCGGGAAACACCTCGACTTCGCAAAGCTGAACTGGTGATGGCGACAAACTAATCTGGTCGCCATCCTGCAGATCGGATATAGCCATCTGTTGTTTTGAATAACCAATGTACGATAACCAAATGGTGTCAGCCGATTCGCTGTTCAAACTAAAAAAACCATCTATATTGGTGCTGGTCCCCAGGTTTTGCCCGTCAAACAACACATTGACAAAGGGCAGTGGCCGCAAACTATTGGCGTCGACAACACGCAAGCTTAGCGTTTGTCCAGCGAGTTGAAATGAAGCCGTGAACAACAATAAAAAGATGACAGATTTTACTCTTGCGGCCTTAATCAATTTCATCCAGCTCCTTCAATGTTTCTTTTAATTTGGAGATGTAATTGCCATATAGTTTCCTGAACCCCCAGCGGAAAAAAACAAAAAGAGCAGCAATAAAAACCAGGAATATGACCATGCCCAGGATAATTGTCTTAATCATTTCGGGTGCACTGCTCACATCAGTCAGTGTTGCTCCCAGTTCGTGTGCTTTCAAGTCCACTCCGCTGTATAGGCCGGTAACAAAACTGATACCCATGATGAGCAAAAGAATGCCAAGTGCCAAATAAAACAGTTTCCGATAGACATACAAAATCCGGACAATGGCCCGAAGCACCTTTGCCAGGTCGTTGCTTTGCGAATAATCTTTGGTAGCGGTGCGATAACCCAGCCAGAAATACACAAATGAGCCGGCAATAAACAGAACGCCGAGGCCTTCCATCCACTGAATCCAGCCGGGTGCAGGCTCATAGCCGCCCACCATGCGAGGGGTAAAAAGAAACACATCCAGAACAAACAGCAGGCTAAGCGCGATGAGTACCGCAAAGCCGATTTTGATATTGCGATCAATTCGCTCAATCAAGTTCCTGGTCCGCTTTTTCAGCAAGTCATAAATCGCTTCCTCTCCCAACTGGTGCTTGTTGGCATCGTCGGACGAAAACTTATTCCAGGCCGATTTTAAATCTTTCAGTTCCATTCCTCCCAGTTCAGATGTTCATGTATTTCTTCAGTTTTTTCTTGATCCGGTTCATCTTAACGCGTACATAATTTTGACTAATCCCCGTGATCTCAGCAATTTCTTCGTATTTCTTGTTTTCAAGATACAACAGAACAATGGATTTTTCAATTCCACTGAGATTCGCTATTGCCTTGTACAATAGCTTGATTTGCTCTTCGGTTTCGTGATCGTATTCCTCAACAGCCAGTTGGAAATTTTCAACATCGATTCCACTTTTGTCTGGCTGTCGTTTGTTTTTTTTGAAACTTGTAATGGCTGTATTTAAGGCCACCCGGTACATCCAGGTCGAGAATTTAGATTCGCTCCGAAAAGAAGGAAAAGATTTCCACAACTGTGCCAGGATTTCCTGAAACAAGTCGCGACGGTCTTCTTCGGAATCACAATAGATGGAACACACCTTGTGAATGATCCCTTGATTTTGTGATATGATTTGAACAAATTCCTTTTCCAAAGCGATGGTATTAGTCTTGACTTTCTAGAGAAATTACACTAAGTCATTTTTAAAAAGCCGACTTCTTTTTCGGAGAGAAAACGCCATTTGCCACGGGGGAGGTTTTTCTTGGTCAGCCCGGCAAACACAACGCGGTCGAGTTTGATGACCCGATAGCCCAAGTGGGCAAAAATGCGGCGCACAATGCGGTTTTTTCCCGAATGAATTTCAATTCCCACCTGCCGTTTATCTTCGTCCACAACATAGCTGATGGCATCGGCGGCAATCATCCCGTCTTCCAGCTCAATTCCTTTTTTTACCTGTTCCAAGTCAGCCGGAGCAAATTCTTTATCTAAAAATACGTGGTAAATTTTTTTCTTTTCGTAGCTGGGGTGAGTCAGCTTTTTGGTCATCTCGCCATCGTTGGTAAACAGCAACAAGCCGGTGGTATCTTTATCGAGTCGGCCAACTGGGTAAATGCGTTCGGGGCAGGCGTTCTGCACCAGGGTAATCACTGTTTTTTCCGCATGCGGGTCATCCATCGTCGTGACAAAACCCTTTGGCTTATTCAACAGCACATACACCTTCTTCTCGGCACTGATCACTTTCCCCTTATAAACCACTTCATCTTTCGAAGTCACTTTATAACCCAGACTGGTAACAACTTCACCATTGATTGTTATTTCTCCTTTTTCAATGAGCTGATCGGCTTCACGACGCGAACAAATGCCGGCGTTCGCAATAAATTTATTCAGCCGAATCTCACGATCAGACTTCTTTAAGAGGCTTACCTTTTTATTTTCCGGAGCTGCCTGCTCTTCGTCTGCTTTCTTTGGCAGCTTATTATCGCGTCCTTCAAACTTAAATTTCTTTGTCATAACCAGTTTTAAAATTGGCGTAAAGTTCGGAAAAAGAATTTAGATTGGCACATGACAAGCCAAGATTGCCAAATTAACTCGTTTGGCTTCTTCAACTCTTCAATGCCTGCCCCTCTCTGTCCCTTTTCAAGCTACCTTCCAGATACAAATATGGCGGGTTACGCTTCAGGTGAAATCATCTCTGGCAAGCCTATAAAAACTAGACAACAATGGGTTCAAATTGAATGCCCCTCCCGATTTTTGATCGGGACAGGCTGGTTGAAGTGAAACGGAACCCGGGGTTCAGTAGTACGTAGATGGACAAGGCGCAATCACAAGGTATTTGAATGCTCCCAGCCAACATGCGCCGCATAACAAAACGTTTGCTTATTCTCAATGCTTCTTTGTCCTCATGCCGGACGAGCACATTTCCGTTGGATTATATCTTCTGGTTCTTATAAAAAAGTCCAGTTCAAGTGAGGATTAAAACGATAAAGCATAGCCTTGAAAAAGGCCAGGGTGATGATTTTGATTTCTTGTCACCTACTCCATTTCCTGCTGATACAATTCAAACTGCTCCAAAATGGCTTCGCGAACTTGGTAATTATTGTTTACCTCGTTCAGGATACCTTTTGAATTGAAGTAAATCATAAACGAATCCGCTTCCTCCTCATTCAGACCAGTGAGCTCCATCACAATTTCTTTGCTGTAGTATTGCGACAGGTATTCCCATCGCTTTTCAGAAATGATAGCGCTCCGCACTTCGCGCTTCTGTCGTTCCTTGCGGCTGATATGGTATTGCAAAAACGAAGCTGGTGAAAACACGGCCGCATACCAGGGCGGCTTTGTATTGAAGGCATCGCCGCGCAGTTCCGGATCAATATCCACGGGCTTTCCCGTTGATATTCCTTCCATACTGATGGCATTGGATCTTCCTTTCACTTCCACCTCGCCAATGGCAAATCGAATGGGCCGCAACCAGATGGTAAACAAACTGTCGGGATGATGCTTTGGCGGGACGTGCACATATTCTTTCATGAATCCCATCGCCGAAACTGCAAGACTATCCACATTGAGCATTTCCATCGAAAATCGCCCTTGCGAGTTGGTCGTTGTTCCGGCATGGTTGCGCATGTTAACCACGTGCACATAGGGAACAGGCAAACCATCGTCCTGATTCAAAACCTGCCCATTGAGGTGAATCAGAATCGGATCAATACCGATCAGATCCTGCGCCACCAGCGGACCTCCGCCCACAAGGGCAAAGAACAAGGTGAATATGAAAATCATTTTCTTCATGCCGGTGACAAATTTAATCTTTTAAGGCTGATAATTAACGAAAACAGCCAATGCTGAAGCGCTTTTAACAATATTTATGTCTTTGATTCAACAAGTAAGGCCATGTGCCTGTTTAAAAGGGCCTACTGCAAGTCCGGAAATAGCGGGATGATTAGGCCATGTTCTGTCCCCCCCGGATGAATCGGGTGTTAGTGATAGGGCTCTTCATCTTTGTTCCGCGAACTGCGCCTGCTACACCATTCAGAAACCCTGTCCTTCTGGGCATGCCAGTTGCAACAAACCAACATGGGCTTTAGCCCAAACTCTTCGTAAATCCATCCTTCGCCACCACCAGACCCAAAAAATGAAGCCCGGAACAAGTCATTGGTCCGGGCTTCGTTAATCTCGTTTTACTTCTCGCTTAACTCAGGTTCTTAATCCTGGTCATGGCTTCCAATACGCTGTCGCGATCAGCAAAGGCTGAAAAGCGGAAGTAACCTTCGCCGGCAGGGCCAAAACCCGACCCGGGGGTTCCCACCACATTGGCTTCGTTCAAGACTTTGTCGAAAAAATCCCACGAACTCATGCCACCTTTGGTTTTCACCCACACATAAGGTGCATTCACTCCGCCATAAACCGTGTAGCCAATTTCATTCAGGCTTTCGCGCATAATCCGCGCGTTTTCCATGTAATAGGCAATCACTTCCTTCACTTCTTTTTGGCCTTCGGCCGTGTAAACCGCAGCCGCGGCTTTTTGAACCGGGTACGAAACACCATTGAATTTGGTTGAATGTCGACGCAACCACAATTTTTTCACCGAGTGGGCATTGCCTTGGCTATCGTAAGCTTTCAGCTCCTCCGGAATGACCGTGAAAGCACAGCGTGTTCCGGTGAATCCGGCAGTTTTTGAAAAGCTGCGGAATTCAATCGCCACTTCTTTGGCTCCTTCAATTTCGTAAATCGAACGTGGAATGGAATCATCAGTAATAAAAGCTTCGTAGGCCGCATCAAATAAGATGATGCTTTTATTTTCGCGGGCGTAGTTCACCCATTTGGTCAACTCTTCCTTGCTGGCTACCGTTCCGGTTGGGTTGTTGGGGTAACACAGGAAAATCAGGTCGGGGCGCTCGGTTGGCAAATCGGGCGTAAAGCCATTCTCGTCGGTGCAAGGCATGTAAATCACCCCTTCGTAATAACCATTCGGCTGGCAAGCTCCAGTTTTGCCCGACATCACGGTCGTATCGGCATAAACCGGGTAAACCGGGTCGCAAATCGCGATTTTGTTCGACGATCCAAAAATCTCCTGGATGTTTCCGGTGTCGCACTTCGACCCGTCGGAAACAATAATATCACCAGCCGGAATGTCAATTCCGTTAGCTTGATACGCATTTTCTGCAATAGCCTTGCGCAGGAACTCGTAGCCCTGTTCCGGGCCGTATCCCTTAAACGATTCGGGCTTTCCCTGTTCGTCAACACCCTCGTGAAAGGCTTTTAACACGGTAGGAACCAAGGGGCGGGTGACATCACCAATTCCCATCTTAATAATTTTCTTGTCGGGATTGGCTGCTGCAAACTCGCTGACACGCCGTCCAATTTCGGGAAACAAATAGCCCGCTTGCAATTTCAGATAATGCTCATTAATCAATGCCATATCAATTCTTTGTTTTTAGTGATTATTTTCTGTGGATCTGTTCAAATTCAGGCTCACAAAGGTATAAAATCGCAGGGGTTCTGCCTAAATGCTCGCAGAATTTTAATTTTTCAGGCCTTAAAAAACTGTTCTTTCAGCAGTGAGGGCTTTATGTTGGAATCTTGCTGGATGGTAGTCAGGGCTTCACTTGGAGTGAAACCCTGACTTAAATTGTATCCGAATAATCTTCGGGAAGTATATTTCCTCATTGCGCAACAGCCTTGCAAAATCTAGA
>TARA_R110002050_G_scaffold847_5_pt1 | contig 20920 bp, 20 predicted proteins | sample TARA_R110002050 | Tara Oceans TARA_R110002050 (sample SAMEA4396988) | marine metagenome | biome: Polar Biome; feature: [DCM] deep chlorophyll maximum layer (ENVO:01000326); material: water (ENVO:00002006), including particulate matter (ENVO:01000060) such as... | depth 25 m
TTGGTTGGTCCGCTTAGTAGTATCTCAATCTCATCAAAATAACCAGCCGAGACTTTTCCATAAGTATATTTTTATTTATACGGCAAACATGTGGCCATGTCAACATCTTTTGTACAACTATTTTTTATTAAACAAATTTTTTTTGTTTTGTGGTTTTTTGTTTACACTTTGATTTATTTTAGTATCATTGCAATATGTCTAGTAAAATTAAAATATCTGTTAATGAAGCCCTTGTATTTATTGGCTTACAAGAATTGGGAAGCACTGCCGCTGTCGCCAGAAAATTATCTATAGGGACAGCTGCTGTTAATGCAGCCATATCAAAACTTGAAGAAAAACTTGGAAAAACTTTGTTTAGTAGAAATAGGCGAACAGGGCAATTCCACCTGACAAATGATGGGTCAAAAATATCTAATTATGTACGGTTGATGCTTCAATATGCTGAAACAATTAGCGAAGGCGGAAGTTCTGATGATAATAGTGTTATATTGTCTTCTACTCATACAATATTAGAATACATGGTTGGTCCCTATTTATCCTCGTTTATGGAAAAACATCCTGATATTACGATGGGGTTTCAACAAAATGATTCTTTGAAATTTCAAGAGAGAAAGTGGAATGAAATAATTTTAACAAGTTTTGTCGACGATATTGCGAATTATCACTATATTCCATATCACTCGTTTAAGCAAAAGTTATGGGCAAGTAAAGAATATATTATAAAATATGGCAACCCTAGTTCTGTAGAAGAATTAATAAAGCATAAGCTTTTAATGCGACGTGATGTAGAAGAACCCAGGGCTTTGTTCGGATCATCTTACATAAAATCAAGGCTTACAGATATAAAAGATATTAAGATTATTGATGTTTATGGCGCGCGTATTATTGATTTTCTGTGTGAAAAAGGTTGGGGGATCATGTCTGGAGCAGAAGAATGTTTAAAGCTTGGCAATATAAATGTCCATAATGTTTTCCCAGACTTTAAAGGGGACAGTATTCAAATTTTTGTGGGATTAAGCAAAGAATTTTATGAAACAGCTACTGCCAGAAAAACAATTAACTGGTTGTTCGAATCCAGGAATATGGCCCTTTGGAATTTGAATACAGAGCCATCTTATTCATATACACCATTGGATGTAAAATAGGGTTTACGGATATCCGGCACCAATAAAAAATGACACATTCAAAATTGCTAGTATATATTGATAAAATTTAATCATAATAGGTCTCCGTTTTCTACTCTCTTATACTACCTATTATATAGTAAAATCAAACTTTAAAATCAAATGAAATTCAATTTATTTCCTTTTGATACAAAGGATACACAAAGAAATAATTTAGTTTGATGCCGTGTCCACAAAATCAAGATACAGGTTTTGCAGTTGTTTAACAATTGGGCCAGGTTCGCCGGTTCCAATCTTTTTTCCATTAATTTTGCAAACAGGTACAACGGCTTTGGTCGAAGATGTTAAGAATGCTTCGGATGCTTCGCGGGTTTCGGTTTCTGTGAATTTACGTTCTTGGTATTTGATCCCATTATCATGCATGATTTTCAAAAGACGTTGGCGGGTAATGCCACATAAAATTTGATTGCTGATGGGGGTTGTGATAACCGTTTTATTTTTATCAACAATCCAGGCATTGGCGGCAGATGCTTCTGTGATATAGCCATCCTTGTCAACAAGCCAGGCTTCAAACCCTTTTTGTTGTGCCGCGGCATTTTTTGCCAAGACATTGCCAAGCAAGGCAATGCTTTTCACATCGTTGCGTTGCCACCGAAGATCCGGTTCTGTGAAAATGTCGACCCCACTATGATGTTGATAGGTGATTTTTTTGACAGACATCGTTAGGACAGGTTTCAGACCTTCTGGATAAACATGGTCTCTGGGGGAAATGCCCCGGGTTACTTGAAGGTAAACAAATCCTTCGGTGTATTTATTTTGACGAATTAATTCTTTTATTTTAAGAATCATTGCTTGTGTTGAAATATCTAATTGAATTTTGATGGCGGACAAAGATTTATAAAGCCGTTCAATGTGGGGGATGCTGTCGACAAGATGCAGGTCTTTAAAATAAATAACTTCATAAGCCCCATCCCCAAATTGATAACCGCGGTCTTCCATCTTAACCATGGCGTGGTCTTGGGGCATAAAAATTCCATTTACATAAGCAATGCGTGACATAATTATTTCCTAAATAGTTTTTCCACATCAGAAATGAATTCCCGTTTTACAAGTAAGATGATGTGGTCATTTTCTTCAATAAAATCTTGGGAACTTGGGATGATAAATTCGTCAGATCGGACAATGCCGCCAACGATTGATTTCTCCGGAACATTTAAGCTGCGGAATTTTTCGCCAATTAATTTTGAATCGGCGACAACATCACATTCAAATATTTCCCCAAAATTACCTTGCATAACGTGCAGAGACCGTATATCACTTCGCCGGACATGACGTAAGATATGGGACATTGTCACGGACCCGGGGTTTAATACAGAATCGACCCCAAGGGAAAGCAAAAATTTGGGATAAGTTGCATTGTTAACCAAGGACATAACATATTTGGCCCCAAGATTCTTGCTTAATAACGCACATAAAACATTAGATTCATCATTGTTCATGACAGACAAAACCATGTCAGCTGTTGTGACATTGGCCTCTTTCAGGCGGTGGGAATCCAAAGCATCCCCGTGAATTACGACAGCATTTTCTATCATTTGGGCGGCGATTTGGGCTTTTTGTTCATCTTTTTCGATAATTTTTAGATCTAAGTCAGGCATTTTTGCCAATAGCTCGCTTGCCAAGGCCATGCCGACATTTCCTGCTCCAACGATAATTGCCTTTTCCAAAGGTTCAACATGCAAGCCAAATAACGTTGTTAGTCTTGATAATTTTTCTTGCTCAACCGCAATATAAACTTCGTCCCCCTTATACATTTGATCATCAGGCCCGGGGATTAAGGGGACACCTTCCCGTACAATACATAAAACTCTGAAATTTAAGTTTGGAAATAATTCCCCAACTTGCTTTAACGGGGTATTTATTATGGGGCAAGATTCCCGACAATATAGGCCAACAACTGTACATAAATCTGTTTCAAGATTAACAACTTCAATAGATCCTGGGACGTCCAGGTTTGTTACCAAATTCCGGGCAACTTCTTTTTCTGGGGAAATAATATAATCAACAGGAATATTATCCGGGTTATAAATATGTTGCCACGCTGGGTCTAAATAATGGGCCCCACGAATATGGGCAATTTTTGTTGGGATTTTAAAAATAGAGTAAGCAACCTGACAAGCAATGATATTATATTCATCACAAGGGGTTACAGCGATCATCAAATCTGCTTTGTTCGCGCCCACTTTTTCCAATAAATCAGGATAGGATCCAAACCCTTGGACAGCTTGAACGTCCAATGTCTCATTCACTTTGTTGACTAACTCTGCCGATTCATCAATAACAACAATATCGTTTTCTTCTGCTGATAAATAGGCAGCTATGTTATAGCCAATTTGTCCTGCCCCGTAAATAATTGCTTTCATTTATTCATACAACGTTTAAGTTTCATCCGTTACATTTTCTACATCGCTGATATTCAAAGTTTTTATTTTGCGATGTAGGGCTGTACGTTCCATCCCAACAGCATTGGCTGTCTTTGTTATATTACCATTAAAGCGATTGATGTGAAAACTTAAATAATTCTTTTCAAATTCTTCTCGGGCCTCACGTAGGGGAAGGTTAATAAAATTTTTATTATTATCTTTGACAAGGGCATTTTGTATTTTTGTAATTTCAATGGGCAACATTTCAGGGGTTATTTCTGTTGCATTTGGGTTCATAATTAAAACCCATTCCAATACGTTTTTTAATTGACGTACGTTGCCTGGCCAGGAATAAGCTTCCAGCGTGTGCAGGGTATCTTCTGTCAAGATTTTCTTTACAAAGCTATGTTGTTTGCATATTTTTCCCAAGAAATGGAGGGCAATCAGGGAAATATCTTCCCTTCTTTCTGACAGCGAAGGCACTGTAAGGGGGACAACATTCAAACGATAATATAAATCTTCCCTGAATTTATGATCTTTGATTAATTTTTCCAAGTCATTGTTTGTGGACGAAATGATGCGCACGTCAAACTTAATTTGTTTATTGCCCCCAACTCTGAAAAATTTACCTTCTTGCAAAATGCGCACAAATTTTCCTTGGACTTCATAAGGCATATCGCCGATGCAATCCAGGTACATAATTCCAGAATTTGCCTTTTCCAAAACCCCCATTTTGATGACAAAATCAGGGGTGCCTGCTTTTTTTTCGGATCCAAAAAGTTCTTCTTCAAAGTTACTTGCCTCAATCCCCGCACAGTTAAAAACAACAAAGGGTTGGTTTTTTCTGTCAGACAGAAAGTGAATTAACCGGGTTGTGACTTCTTTTCCCGATCCAGATTCCCCTTGAACCATAACGCGACTGTTTGTTTTTGCAATTTTTTCAATATTTTGCCTTAAGGAAACTATCTTGGCAGAGGTGCCATGCAGGTCTGTAACAATTTCGTTTTTTGAACGAAGTTCACGCAATTCTTCGGTCATTTGAAAAACTTCAATCCCCCTTGCAACGACACTTAAAAGTCGGTCAGTTTGAAAAGGTTTTTCGATAAAATCATACGCCCCTTTTTTAAGGGTATTCACGGCGGTTTCAATATTTCCATGCCCACTGATCATAACAACAGGAAGCGATGGATGTTCTTGTTTGATAATATCAAGGATTTCAAGGCCATCAAAGCGGCTATCGTTAAGCCAAATATCCATAATAATAAGATGGGGCCTGGACATTTTTATTGATTCCAGTGCCTGATGACTGTTTTCCGCCTCGCGCGTGTTGTATCCTTCATCCCTAAGGATGCCGGACAACATGGTGCGGATGTCTTTTTGATCGTCTACTATTAATATATCGTGTTTCATGTGTGTAATAATATTGCAACTTATGTGTATCTATCTTACACCACAAACTACAGTATGGAAAGGGGGAAATCAATCGTTATATCCGCCCCATTTTTATTTTGATTGTTTTGTAATGTTATCTGACCTTTATGGTCTTCTATGATTTTTTTAACGATGGATAACCCAAGGCCCGTTCCTTCAGATTTATCAGTGATATAAGGGTCAAAAAAGTTTTTATTAGATTTGAAATCAAACCCCATGCCATTATCAATAAATTCAACTGTTGCCTTGTCAAAGGCTGTGGTTACTTTTATTTGCAGTTTGCCTGTTTGTATCTTTTTATTTTTAATATTTTGATGAATGGATTCCACAGCATTTTTAACCAGATTAGTGAAGACTTGGAATAAAAGTTTTTCATCACAATCAATGATGATTTCTTCTTCTGGATATTTGATATTAAAATCAATTTCTGTATAGACAGTTTTTTGCAAGACCAAAGCATTCTTTAACAAATCAACAAGGTTATTCTTTTTTAATATAGGAATTGGAAGTTGGGCAAAAGATGAAAACTCTGAAATAAGACTTTTTAAATAGCCGACTTGTCTGGATATATTTTCAATGCATTCATTGAAAACTTCGGGGGAATCTGTTATTTGGGGACCATATTTTCTTTTAAGTCTTTCGGCAGCAAGTTGAATGGGCGTCAAAGGATTTTTGACTTCATGGGCAACCCGTCGGGCAACATCTGACCAGGCAGCTTGCTTTTGCGCATATATTAAATCCGTAATATCATCCAGCGTAACAACATAGCTTAATTTCCCAATTTCTTTTTGGTCTGCAATTACATGGATACTGAAAATAGAGGCAGAATATTTGGGATGCGAAATGCTGATTTTTTGTTCAATAATTTTTTTTGGGGTTAAGGTTGCTTTGTCCAACATTTTATCCAATTCAGGAATTAAACTGGAAATACTTTTTTGGTATCTTTTTTCAAGAACCACATGCAAAAGATCGTTTGCTTTTTTATTGTAAAAATTTAAATTTCTGTTTTGATCGAGGCCCAGAACACCGGCAGACACACCTGCCATCGTTGATTCAATAAAGCGGCGACGGTCATCCAGTTTTTGGTTAACATCAATCAAGGCTTGTTGATGAGTTTTCAGATCTTGGACCATTCGGTTAAAGGTCCGGGTCAATAGGCCAAGTTCGTCTTTTCGATTACCTTCTTTAACCAGAACATCCAATTTTCCTTTACGAATTTTTTCCGCGGCTTCGATCAGGGAAATGATGGGACGACTGATTTGATCAGATAAAATAAGGCCTACCCAGATGGCCCCAAGCAATAACATAAAGGCCACCAACGCAAATAATAAAATAACGGTGACTTCAAAACCCAGACGTTTTCCTTCCAGCGTAATATATTCACTTACAACATCTTGGGATTTTTTTTGATGAAGTAAAACCTTTGCATCAACAGGCCGTCCCACAAATAAATATAAATTAGGATTTGTTGTTATTTGAACAAGGGCGCGAACACGATCATGATATTCACTGCTTAAAATGGCGGGTTCCCCCTGTTTTGCCTGTGCAACAGCGGATGCTGGGACGGGTTCAAATTCCAGGGCAAAGGTTAAATGTGTTTTGGCAATAACGTTATGTTCTTCATCAAAAACAATGGCTTCGGACAAGGATCTTAAGTTTGCAATCAGCGTCAGAAATTTATCAAACTCTTGCCGATTATTTATTAATTTTGGCAAGTTTTCCCTAAGGTCTTGGCCCATTAAGATGGCATCACGGCCCACCAATGTTTGATGTTCTTCAAGGTAAGAATTGGCAACAGAGACAGCTTCGTTTAAGGCTGTTTTCACACGCTGGCTGAACCAATCTTGTAAGCCGTAATGCACAAATAAAACAGTTAAGATTGTCATTATAATGGCAGGGATTGCAACGATGGAAGAAAAGAATACGGTGAACCGAACGTGTAGGCGGGACCCAGGAATGCTTTGTTTTTGATTTATCCAGGTGGCGGCAATTTTTCGGGCAATTAAAATACTTAACAGTAAAAAGACGGTAATATCCAGTAAAAGAATGATAATAAGATAACGTGATCCCAATTCAAAATTATTGATTTGCCCAATATTTGTAAAGGTAAGGACGGCAAGAATAAGGGCGCTTAGAACAAGGAAGTATGAAACCTTTCGGCGAAAATCCGGAAGGTTTAAGATCTTGTATTTTTTATTAATAAAGCTCTTTAATCTTGGCATCTAATTTTAAATCCTGAATTTTCTTGCGCAAAGTATTTCGGTTGATGCCCAGTATTTTTGCGGCTTTAGATTGGTTATAAGCTGTTTCTTGTAAGATAAGAGATATCAACGGTTTTTCAACTTCGCTTATGATTGTTTCATGAAGGTTGTTTATGGATTTTATATCGGGATTATCATGAAAGCACTTAGATAAATATTTATAAATAATTTGATTTAGGGGAAGTGTATTATCTTGGCTCATTGCTCTCTCTTTATGCTACTTGTTCAAGGATGGGTAAATAAAACTTTTTCATAATTTCTTGGACATCTTTTAATTTATCCTGCGCATTTATTTCTGACCGGAAATCAGATGAATTATACAATCCCTTGCTGTACCAACCAAGGTGTTTGCGGGCCATTCTTATGCCAATCGTTTCACCATAGTGGTCAACCATATAGTGTAAATGCTGAAGGATGGTTTCATATTGCGACTTTAAATCAGGATTTTCAAGTTTTTTTCCTGTATTAAGGTGTTCAATAACCTGGCCCGGGAACCACGGGCGACCATAAGTTCCGCGTCCGATCATTATGCCATCAGCCCCAGAATCCATCAAAGCCTGGTCAACGTTTTCTAATGTTTTAATGTCACCGTTGGCAATGACGGGTATATTAACCGCATCTTTAACTTGTTTGATAAAGGCCCAATCAGATACGCCGCGGTAAAATTGACAGCGTGTGCGACCATGAACTGTGATCATTTGAATGCCAATATCTTCCGCACGTTTTGCGATGATGGGGGCATTGCGATTATTATCATCCCAGCCTGTTCGCATTTTTAATGTGACAGGGATATTGACAGCTTTAACAGTTGCTTCGATGATGCGGGCAGCTTTGTCTTCATCCTGCATTAAGGCCGATCCTGCATATCCATTGACGACTTTTTTGGCAGGACATCCCATATTAATGTCGATTACATCGGCGCCAAGATCTTCGTTTAATTTGGCGGCTTCTGCCATTACGCTTGGTTCACAGCCGGCCAATTGCACGATATGGGGCGCATCCGAAGTTTCGTATTTTGCCCTTCGCATCGCATCACGGGTTTCACGGATCATGGCTTGACTGGCAATCATTTCAGATATAACCATGCCAACACCGTGTTGTTTTACAATTCGACGGAAAGGCAAATCAGATACGCCTGACATGGGGGCCAAGAATACTGGATCTATTATTTCTATTTTTCCAATTTTGATCATCATTCACTAAAACTCTATTTGCACAAAATATAAGCATTTTTTATTCAAGGTTCAAGGTTCCTCTGCGGATGAATTTAGTTTAAGGTGGGATTATGTTGTTTAGTCGTATTTATGTAACATTATTTGGCGCTGGGTATTTGCCCAAAGCCCCTGGTACGTGGGGGTCTTTGGTGTCCTTGCCGATTATATGGTTTTTAAAAGGCCTTCCTTATGAATTTGCTTTATTGGGAGGGGTCGGCCTATTATCTTGGTACGTAACCTGTCGATATTTGATTCAATATAAAAAAGAAAGCGAAGATCCGAAGGAAGTTGTCATCGACGAATTTCTGGGGTTATGGCTTACCTTAATTTTTCTGCCCAAAACTTATATGTGTTTTTTCTTGGGGTTTGTATTTTTCAGAATTTTCGACATGTGGAAACCTTGGCCAGTAAGTTGGGCCGATAATATCAAGGGATCTGCGGCCAAAACTGCCTGGGGAATAATTCTGGATGACCTTATGGCGGGGGCGATTTCAGGGATTATTGTGTGGCTTTTGTGCAACCGTCTATGGGATGGGTATTGAATTTTGCATTTTTTACAACCATGCTATGCATAAAACGCTTGAATTAAGTTTTATATTTGTTAATAATGGAAAAAGTAAGAGGTACCTGGGTAAAGGCACCTCTGTCTAAAGTGGTCTACATATTTGCAGGGAGGTATGTAGAGTACTATATGTTAGCTTTCCGACTCTACATAGTATGCATTAAGATGCATACTATTTTTTTTTGCAGGCAGTCTTATGCAAGAATTACCTATCAATCAATTTAATCTTTACATAACTATGAAAATAATGTCAAACTAAATTTAAACATTTAAAAGACGAGAATATCGTATTATGAAATCAGATATCGACTTTTCCATAAGCACAAGTGAAGCCAAAGTAGTTTGCGTCGTTAAAGAGACAAAAAACATGGCGTTGGCCGCAAAAGAACTGAACCTGCCAAGGACGACCCTTATGTCTATGTTAGGGCGTCTTGAAAAAAAGCTTGGTAGCCTGATCTTTCACAGAAAACAAGGATCTGGAGAGGTTTCAATTACCGAATATGGGGAAACAGTTATCCCAAAATTGGAAAAAATTGCTTGGTTGGGGGAAAGTGTTCGATCAAAAACCGTTTTATGGGGAAACAAGCATAATGAAGGCGAGTTATCTTTTATAGCCACCCAAACTTTATTTGATTCTTTTTTCATTAAATACCTTACAAAATTTTTAGATCTGAATCCTGAAATCCGGTTAACATTATTTCCCAAAGCCAAATATATGGACCAACAAGATGTTAATGGTATTTTTATTGGACAGTGGGCGGATGATTCTGAATCTTATAAATATTTTCCCTTTTACAATTTTAGGCAAAAATTATGGGCATCAGCAGAGTATCTGGAAAAGCATGGCAAAATTACAGAAGTGGATGACCTTGTTCGCCACCGGTTTATTGTTTTGCAAGACCCAGGAACCAAAAAAAATGTTTATGGAAATGATTTGGCTTTGCGAACTTTGGCCAAATCAACATGTGAATTAAAAGTGGTTCATTCAGTGGATCCCCGTACGATGGACAAATTGTGCGAATTGGGCGGCGGTGTTATATCATCTTCAGAAGAAACAATTAAATTGGGGGGATTCAAAGTTCAAAGAGTTCTGCCAAAAATCGAAGGCGAAAGTGTTGAGCTGTACGTAAAAGTTGATAAGAAATTTCTGGAATCAGAGTTTGCAAAATACTTTGTCGATTGGATTTTTGCCTGTCGGGATGAATCTTTAAAGCAAATTGGTATCACCAGTTATACAAAGCACAAACCGTTATCCAAACATCCCATATCTATTTAATCTGTTGATATATGGCTAGGGCCTTTTCACGGGCTTTGAAAAATAAGTAAAAATAAAATATTGATTTTGGTTATTACATGCATATATATACTCTGTAGATAAAAAATATCAAAAGGTAATATCATGAAATTTATAAACATTATTATAGCTTTAATTTTACTTAATTTCCCAGCCCAGTCGTTTGCATGTGCAGGGGAAGCTAAAGAAATAATCAGACGTGTTGCGACCGTGGCAACAGGCATTGCTTTTGCAACAAAATCAACAGCATATTGTCGCCCTGACGAAACACGTCCGGCAAGACCTGTTTCGTCTCCAGGAAATCTTGAGAACTTAATAGAAGCTGCCCGTATAATGTCAATGATAGAAGAACCTGAATCAGCCGAAAATATGTCAGAGACTTCCCCTACAGTCTTCTCGATAAAGCCTGATTTGGCTTCAAAAAGGCGTCACTTCGTAATAGAAGACGGCCGTGTAACAATAGTAGAAGAATCTGAATTAATGCCGAATAAAGAATCTTCAATGATGAAAAGAGGTCATAAAGAAATAAAGGACCTAGGAGAAAAAAAGGGACCACGCCTCTTGGTTGAAATAAATGAAGAAATAGATAGTAAAAGAAATGACTTAATAGAGGAACACAGAAATCTTGATCTCATAACAAGTATAGATAATGAACTAACTTGTTCCGATAGAGATGCTGTTGAGTGGCACATTAGATTAAGAATAAAAGAAATCGAAGAAGAATTGAAAAAATTACGTATAGAAAAAGCTGCAGCTATAGAAGATGAAGAACGCGCATAAGGTACCAAGTGTTCTGAAATTTCTATTTAATTTGTTGATAAATTCCTAAGGCCTTTTCACGGGCTTTGCCATGGTCAACAATGGGATCTGGATAAGTATTACCGATTTTAATATTGGCTTTTTCTAAAGCTTCATCTGGCGCTTCCCACGGCGCATGAATATATTTTGATTCAAGTTTTGATAATTCTGGAATCCACTTTTTAATATAATCCCCATCAGTGTCAAACTTTTTACTTTGAAGCATTGGGTTGAAAACCCTAAAGTAAGGTGACGCATCAGCCCCGCATCCAGCAACCCATTGCCAGCTGGCTGAATTACTGGCCAGGTCAGCGTCAACCAACGTATCCAAAAACCATTCGGCCCCATCGTGCCAATGCACAAATAAATCTTTGGTTAAAAACGATGCCACAATCATGCGCACACGATTATGCATATATCCAGTGGCCCACAGTTGCCGCATGCCTGCATCAACAATTGGATACCCTGTCATACCATTTTGCCACTTTTTCAAAAGGTTTTTATCATTATCCCATGGGAATTTATCAAACTTGTCATTCCAATTCTTCTCAGGCAGTTTTGGAAAATGGTATAAAAGATGATATGAAAATTCCCGCCAACAAATTTCGCTTAAGAATTTATTAATTTCCCCCTGGGGGGCATCGGCCCCACGGGCGGTCTGCCAAATTTGATAGGGGGATATTTCCCCAAAATGCAGGTGCGGAGAAAGCATGGACGTTAAATAAGACGCCGGAAAGTCGCGTCCTTTACCATACTTGTGAATACGGGAGTTGACAAAATTTGTTAATCTTTTTCTGGCGCCGTCCTCACCTGGCTGCCATTCACCCATAATACCCTTTGACCAATCTGGATTTGTCGGTAGAAGCGCCCAATCATCCAGGGATTCAGATTTTGATTTAACACAGTTTAAAGTTTTGGGCGTGTCGATTGGGTCCCTTGGATCGGGATGGTCCAGGCAAGATTTATAAAAAGGGGTGAAAACTTTGAAAAATGAACCCTGTTTGTTTTTGATTGTATGGGGTTCAAACAGTAAATATCCATCAAAAGATTTAACGTCGATATCTTGATCTTTTAATTTTTTCTTAAGTGCCGCATCCCGTTTCATTTCATAAGGGGTATACCCCCGATTCCAATAAACCGCATCAATATTGTGGTCTTTAATAAGTTGGAAAATAACTTTTTCTGGCGGCCCTTTTTTAAGAACAAGGCCATCATTCAACGCATCAGAAAGCTGTGTCAAACTGTGATGCAACCATACTTTTTGCGCGGCACCTACAGGCATTTTTTCATCATAAATATAAACAGGAAGGATATTTTTATGATTGTCACAGGCATAGGAAAGGGCCAAATTATCCCTAAGACGTAAATCTTTTTTAAACCAAACAAGTGCTGTCATGTTAAAAAATATATCGAAAAATCTAATAAAGTTAAAGATGTTCTTAAGTTTTGTTCCAGCGGTCCACCCTTTGTTTTGGGAAAAATATGAATCCAAACACGTCCAGATCTTTTCAAATGGTGAAAAGGGGACTTATAATAAGACTTAGCTATGATCGTGTTCCAAGTTTTTTTTATTAAACAAAAATACACCAAAAGACAGGCTTGCAATAATTGTGAAATACAAGGGCATTGCTGTTAACGTGCCATTATGAAATAGCCCCATTCCATATGTAATTGCCGAGGTTATTATATAATATAAAAATCCAAACAAGGCCCCAGAAGTGCCCGCCGTATGCCCATATTTTGTTAAAGATAAACTTAATAAATTTGGGATGGACATACCAAAGGCGAAATTAATAAAGAAAAGAAACCCGACGCTAAGGATAATTGATTGTCTTGGATTTTCAACAGAAATAAGGCCAGTATATGTACACATCGTCATCAGAAAAGAACTTATCATCAACAGTAAAATACTAAATTGTATAAGATCAACGGGGGTATGCCCCTTTTTGTTCATGGCACGGGAAATATATCCCCCTAAAACGGCAACAGTACAAGTTGTTAAAAAGATGGACCCATATTGGGAAGGGCTTATCCGCAATATATCAATAAAATAAAAGGGCCCTTCACTGTATAAACAAAAGGTAATTCCAATAATGCATCCGACGGCAAACCCACATGTCATGACATGGGGGTCTTTAAGCATTTTGGCGGCAACCACAGGCCAGCGAATTCTATTATGACGATTGCCAAAATCAGGGTGCGTTTCTGGAAGTTTTATAAAAACAGTAAACAAGATGGTTAGGCTTGATAAGAATAAAATTATAAAAACAAGACTCCAGTGAAAATTTTGAACAACGACACCGCCGATAACAGGGCCTAAGGCAGGGCCAATGGTGATGACCATCCCAACCGTTGAAAAGACAACGCCACGTTCTTTCCCTCTGAAACTATCACGTGCAATTGTTTGTCCCATGACAGATCCAACGGCGCCTCCCAAACCTTGAACAAAGCGCCAAGCAAGTAAAGCTTCAATACTTTTTGAAAAATAACACCCAATACAAGCAACGGCAAATAGCGAATACCCCATAAGAACAGCAGGACGCCGACCAATGGCATCAGACCGTGTGCCCCACAAAAAAACACCACAGGCAAAACCAAATAAATAAATGGCCAAGGTATATTCTGTTAAAGGGATTGTTGTCCTTAGGCTTGCTGCAATTTCTGGTAAAGCGGGGGAATAAATCGCCTCAGATATCTGAGGGATAATACCAATCAATACAATAATCCATACGGATGGTTTTTTTATGGTATCTGACATGTATACTGTATTGCACAATTTTATTATAAAGTCTAGATTTCTCCAAAAGCATCACCCTTACGAAATATGAATAATGGTTGTTTGAACTGGATAAAGGGCGTGACAAAACCTTAATCGTCATCGTCATCATTTTGCAATGAATGAAGGATCTTGGAATGAAATTCGCGTCGGTATAAAACAAGTGTAATCCAAGTTGTTGCGGCAATAAACGCCCAAAAATTTATAAACCAGGCAAGCGTGGCCAGCCCATAATAATATCCACGAAGGCCTTGGGTAAAGTGACGGGCGGCAATTTTTCCAATATAAGAAAATTGTTCACTTAATTCTTTGTCATATTTTACGGATTTTTCAGGGTCTTCTTTTGCGGCGCCGACTAAAATGGCTGAATAATTCCAGTGGCGAATGGCCCAAGTGTATTTAAAGAAAATAAAAATAAAAAGAACCAGCAATGTTTGAACTTTAAGATACCAATATTGATGGCTGCTTCCCCCGGATGGGATTTTTTTAAGATAACTAAGGACATCATCTTCTGCGCCCAACAAGGTGATTAAGCCCGCAATAATAAGCATGGTGGTTGAGGCAAAGAACACCCCAATTTGTTGGTGATGGTTTAAGATACCTACGTCTGTAAAGCGGGAACTTGAACGGTGTAAAAGTTGTTTTCCCCAACGTACCCGGAAAAATTGAATTTGCCCGGCAAGACTTTGATCTTCTTTAAGTGTGGCGTAATAAGAAAAACCACTCCAGCAGGCAACAAGCCAGACTAAGGCAAAAATATTTTTAATAAAGAAAGCATCCATGAATTATTTCCCCTGTTTTTTTATATACTAAAATAAAAAACGAATTAAGGAAACAGACTTTATTTTTTATTCGTCTTGTTCAAGACATTTTTCAATTTTTAAAATTTTCTTTGTTGCCATTTTTCGGCGCAGGCCTGACATATAGTCAAGCAGGGTAACCCCCCTTAAATGATCATTTTCGTGTTGAACACAACGGGCCATTAAGCCATGGGCATGAAGGGATTTTTGTTCTCCATATTCATTTAGAAATTCAATTTTGACTTCTTCAGGGCGGGTGATTTTAACCCCAGATCCTGGAACAGAAAGACAATATTCTTCTTTAGTGCAGGTGATTTCAGACACCCAGGTGAACTTTGGGTTTATAATGGCCATCGGCTTTGAATCTGGATCTGAATAAGATATATCGACAACAAAAATATTTTGATCAATACCAATTTGTGGGGCAGCAAGGCCGCAACCATCTTCCCTATACATTGTGTTGAACATGTCCTTGATTAATTTAGGCATGTCAGCAGTAACCTTTAAAACATCGTTACAAGGTTTCGACAAAAACGGGTTGGTTGCATAGACAATATTATACTTGCTCATACCCTTAATATAGGCACTTTTCTATGAAATTTAAAGGGGTAAGTCCTGAAAATTTGATAAAGGAGGGCTGTTGCAACGGTTTCCTAAAATAAACTGAAATAATTTGTCGCAGAATTTTTCTTGAGGTTAAGGCCTTTTTCCTGCTTAATAAGGAGAGTAACCACTTTACGAATTCAAGAGGCACAGAATGAAAGCAAGCGACCTAATCAAAATCATTACCCAAGAACAATCATCTTACTTAACTTTCCGGTTTACGGATATGTATGGCAAATGGTATGGCATTGCCTATCACATATCAGCCGTTGATCAAAAAACCATTGAACAAGGTATTATGTTCGATGGATCATCCCTGCCAAGTTGGCGGGATATTAATAATTCTGACATGCTTTTAAAACCAGATTTGACGTCTTATTGTTTTGATCCTTTTGGGAATGAAGGCAGCCATGTTTTGATCTGTGACGTTTATGACCCCAGTACAGGCAAACCATATAATCGCGATCCCCGTAGTATTGCCCAAAAAGCCGAAGCGTATCTAAAAAAATCTGGGCTGGCAGATACATCTTATTTTGGACCCGAAGCCGAATTCTTTTTGTTTGACGAGGTTCGTTTTGGGGCAGAACACAATACACTTTATTATTCTGTTGAAGACCAAGAAATGCCCAACAAGCCAGGGCAAAATGAATTGGGAACAACAACGGGGCATTCTATTGATTTGAAAAAAGGGTATACGGCGATGTTACCCCAAGACGCCACCCAACATGTGCGCGAAGACATGATGAAATATTTAATTGAAATGGGCGTCGAAGTTGAAAAACACCATCACGAAGTTGCCACCTGCCAAAGTGAAATTGGCATAAAATATGCAACCCTGACATCAATGGCTGATAAAATGCAAAAGTATAAATATGCCGTGTTAAATACGGCAGACATGCATGGGAAATCGGCAACTTTTATGCCCAAACCTTTAATGAGTGATAACGGGTCAGGGATGCATGTGCATCAATCTTTGTGGAAAAATGGCAAGCCGTTATTTCCTGGTAAAAGTTATGCAGGGCTATCCGAAACAGCCCTGTATTATATTGGCGGAATATTAAAACATGGGCGGGCGTTAAATGCGTTTACCAACCCAACAACAAACAGTTACAAACGATTGGTTTCTGGATTCGAAGCCCCCGTTTATTTGGCTTATTCGGCGTGTAATCGTTCCGTTGCCTGTCGCATTCCCAGCGTTCCAGATGAAAACGCCCGTCGATTGGAAGCCCGCTTTCCAGATCCAACAGCCAATGCCTATCTTGCCTTTTCCGCGATGTTAATGGCAGGGCTGGACGGTATTAAAAACAAGATTCACCCAGGGGATGCCCTGGAAGAAAATGCTTATGACTTGAAAGAAGGCAGTTCTGTGCCAAGGGTTGCCGAATCCTTGGAAGCAGCGATTGATGCTTTATCAAAAGATCGTGCCTTTTTAACAGAAGGGGGTGTTTTTGACGATGATATGTTGGATGCGTATATTAAGCATAAGAAAAACGAGGCGGAATCGATCCGTGATACAGTTCATCCAATAGAATATAAATATTATTATTCATCGTAATTGGATAAATAAGAAAATATATGTTTAAAACCCACCCCGTATGATTTAACATCTACGGGGTTAATAAAAAAATATAAGAAATAGGTGAGAGATGAAAAAATATTTTTTAATGATAATGATGTTGTGTGTGGTTTCGGAAAATTCTTTATCTGCTGCAGAAAGCAGTGATGAAGACGGCAATAAACCTGTCGCTGGACAAAATCGTGTGCCCCCTTGCAAAGACATTTCCGTTTTGATTGGGGGCGTGCAGGCTGCTTTGGATGATCCTTACAAAGACAGTCCTTCAGGAACATTTATTATAAGTGGGACACATTTTTTTATTACAATGGCAGGGTCACACCAAACATTTAAAGCGTGGTTCCCTGTTTTTATGGACGAAGAAACAGCTGCATGGGCGGCACCTGCGGCCTCGGTTGTTTTTTCTGGTGCACGGTTATTTTTGGTCTCGGACAAGCCAATCAGTTCTGTTGCTGGAACGGCAATTATTGCTGTTTTTGGTTGGTTGTTTCATAGTCCTTGATAATACATTATTTCCCTTAACTACCCCCCCAGCGGGTAACAAACAACATTAATGCCTTGGGATTTTTGGTCCAGAATATTTCTGTAGGAATGGCGCAAAGATCCGGGGAAAGAAATAACATCCCCTTCAGTTAACGTAAAATTCTCACCCCCCACCCGGACCTCTATACGGCCTTTTGTGCACGTAAAATATTCCTTTGTTCCCGAAGAATGTGGAATACCAATTAGGGTTGTTTTGGGTTCCAACTTAAGGCGTTCAAACTGCAAACCGGGGATTGGGTCAGGCAATAACGTTTCAATCTTAACCATTTTTTTAAGGCGGTAATGTGCCTCCAGATCATCAGCCTTAACCAATAAGCAGGCAGGGCGGGGGCTGGTCAGTAATTCTTCTGTCCGCACACGTAAAGCCTGGGCGATTTGAACAACCAGTTTTAAAGAGGGGTTGCCTTCCCCCGATTCAACATACGCCAGTGTTGTGCGCGGGACCTTGGCCATTTTTGCCAATTGATCTTGGGTTAAGCCCCGTGTTTTACGCAAAGCACAAACATTGGTTGATAAGTTTTTTAAGAACGCCTCCATATTATTCCCTTAATTCCAATATATTAACAATAAGTATAATTTATCGGAAATAGTATTTACCTTCAAGAATAAATATATGTATGCGATAAATGGCTTGATAATAAAGTATTGGTGGGGGGGGATGTATCAGCAGGCAGGTGTATGTACATGTTTTAATAAAAAAGGGGCCTGTCAGCCCACCTTAATATTTATATAATATAGAGTTAGGCCTCAGGACCTTTAATAATAAGTTTAATTGCCTTAGCACCTATAACTGTAAGGCCTCCTTTGAAGGCTTCTGGTGTGCCAAGATACTCCGCAGATACAAAAGTATCTTTAAGGCTTGTTGCTCCAAAATCAAGGGTCCCATAAACAAGGGCGCGATAGTTCCCCTCAGAATCTTTTTCTCCCTCAATTAATTCTATGCTACGAAGGGGGGATGCACAATCTTTTCGGGCAGATAGTACGCAATGTTCATTTTTCCCTCCCCAAACAAAGCCTGTTTGCGCCATTTGAATTTTTGGGGCTGTTAGAAGAATTGACTTTCCTGTTTTATAGGTGCCGGCATTATCAATAATTACCTTAACAGCTTCTATGAAAATACCTTCTTCTTTTATCGTAACGCCTTCACCATGCCTTAATGATTCATCGATATATAAAATTGGAAGACTGCTTCCATATTCTTCCACATTTCCTGCTCTTAATGATATCCCACCACCATCATGTGATAGTATGAAATAGTTTGACCCCTCCGGCATATTTATAACTCTCTGGACTAAGCCACCTGGCAAGACGGTTGTTTCAAAAATTTCTTCTGGACTAGGGCTGGAGGCTGCACTATAAGCATCAGAAAATACGGTGATTTGCAATATTAGTATAAATGTAAATAAATGTTTTAATTTCATGGAAATAGCTCCTTTAATAAGGACTAAGTATAAAAGTTTTTCATGACAAGGCAATAAAAAATAAGGGAAACGATTTATTAATTCAGCTTGTCTTGGTCTTTCTTTGTGTTTCGTGCGCGGCGCCATTTAACAAAGGCATAGATGGCGGCAATTAAAATAACCAAGCCCCCAGCCAGCCATTTCTGATATTTGGCAAAATTTTCCAAGACAGCATCTAAAGCCAAGGCGAAAGTATAGCCAATGTAACTGACAATAATGGACCAGGCGGCGGCAGAAAAAACGACCAAGGAGAAATATTTACGTAAGGGAATGGGGCTGGCCCCGACAACAATGGGGGTGATGGTTCGAATGCCATAGATAAACCGGAAACTCATGATGAAATACCGATCATATTTATGAATTAATTTAACAATTTTATGAATACGGTCCTGCCATTTGCTTTGGCGGTTTAAAATTTTATTGCCATATTTTCGGCCAATAAAAAATAACATGTGATCATGAAATACAGCGCCTAAAAAGGAAATCAGCATCACCATATGCAAGGCCATATGTCCGTGATAGGCCGCAGCCCCCGCCAGAATCAGAACCATTTCCCCTTCCAATAAAGCCCCAGCAATCACAATCCAGTATTTATAGGTTTCAAGAAGGTGGATCCAGAAATCGGCACTAACCATATTTGCCAAAAAGGTTTTAACAAAACCAGTGCAGGTCAGACAAGAATCAAATAGGTGGCTAAAAAAATCCATTGGGTATCCAGAAGTTAATTGTACTCTATCGTCTTTATGTCATAAAGACCGGTGCCAGGGCAAGTTTTTTCCTATTTTGATGCTATTGATAATTTATAAAAAGTGACTACATCTATGGTGAAACCTAAAGACAAAAGGATAGGATGATGAATACTTTAATTAAATTTCTACTTATTATTAATATTATTACTTTAAATCAAAACACAGCTTTTGCTGCGGCCGCAGCCACAGAAGAGGCCCCAATGCGTCCAAGAAGGCCAAATCCGATGATGGCAGGGTTGCAAGCGGCTTTAATGGCAGAACGTGCAAACCGTCAACAAAGAACGGGCGCAGGATCTGACGAAGTATGTAGTGGTGTTGGGACAGGAACAGCCAAGGCAGAAAAGCCTAAAAAACCAAGAGGCGTTAACCCATTCTTGGATGCCTTATCAAAAGATTCTAAATTTGGTGCAAGCAGAAAAGAAGAATACGTTGTTGAAGGTGTGGGATGCGCTGTTGCCAGAAAAGAATCAACAGCATCAACAGGTCACAGTTACAAAGGGGCAGCAGATCCAAAAGCATTGGTTCCCGCAGGGCTTATGCAAGAGCTTTTTGCAAAACTTGCAAAGCGTTCAGAGGCAGTAACTGAAGAAGATACATCTGCAGCTGCAGCATTTGCAGCAGCTAGCGCGGCGACACCTACACCAAAGGATGAAGATCTTATGCCTGCAGAAGAAACTCCGGCAGCTGCTGTATCTGAAGGATGGGTTCCAGATCTTTCAGCTTGGGGCGTATCTATGCCTACTGTTGAGGTTCCAGATTTTTCAGCTTGGGGCGTATCTATGCCTACTGTTGCGGTTCCAGATCTTTCAGCTTGGGTGCCTTTTTCCAGCCCTGATGAAACAACGGAAGTTTTGGATTTGTCAAAATTTTTACCTTCTGAAGGATTGGTAGATCTAAAATCATGGGCAGAATCATTGCCAGATAATATTCTTGAACGTCTATTAAAAATGATTATTGGTTATGATGAAGCAACTTTCACAACAGCCCATGAATAACTAAAGAAAACACAAGAAATTTAAAAAAAGCCCCACCTGGGGCTTTTTTTTATTCAACAGTTTTGTGTTCTATAAAGTGGGGGCATGGAGCCTTGTAATAGCATTGTCGCCTTGTTCCATCTTATTGTCCTTGCCCGATTTTCTTATTTTTATCCCATTCACCTTATTCCGTGGCTTGATCCGGAATTCAGTTATTTTCCAGCCGTCGCCCCGTGCTTGATGCGGGGTCCAGACCAGAGATTACCGGAGACAACCCGCCTGCCTTTTATATTATGACTGGATCCCGGATCAAGTCCGGGACGACGATACGTATA
>TARA_R110002050_G_C8962829_1_pt1 | contig 20904 bp, 18 predicted proteins | sample TARA_R110002050 | Tara Oceans TARA_R110002050 (sample SAMEA4396988) | marine metagenome | biome: Polar Biome; feature: [DCM] deep chlorophyll maximum layer (ENVO:01000326); material: water (ENVO:00002006), including particulate matter (ENVO:01000060) such as... | depth 25 m
AGTGTTTTTAGATTATTGTCGGCAAAATTAATAAATGCTGAAAGCTCATCATTCTTCAATTCAGAAACCGAACAGTATATTTCATCAATATTATTGTTCACAATGTATCTGAAACAATTTAACAACTCAAAATCCTTATCTCTGGGTGAAAATTGAGAAGAAAAATTATACCCAAATTCACGTCTTGTATTAAAAACTTCTATAAGTTGATTTGCCTTTTTGCTTTTACCTATCACAACAACATTTCTAATATTCCCTTTTATACGCTCTCTATATTTATTGAGAAGAAAGAAGTTTAATAACTTTAAAAAACCGATTCCAACAAAAACTAGTATAAAATATTGACCTAATGCCAATCTACTCATTAACGGTTGTTTAAAAAAGCCGATGTACGCATATAAGATTAAAAAAAAGAAAACGAATTGCGTAAATAGTTTTCTAAGTAGAACTACCGCCTTAGAATACCTGTGAATTACATAAAATTCATTTTTAAAAGATAGAATAATCCACGTAATTGAAATATAGCAATGGAACAGCCATGGATTCTGAAAATTTATTGGTAAAAAAAAAGTAAACAAATTTATAACCAATAAATCCAGCCCATAAGAAATAGGTGTTATAAAACCTGAATATCTACCTTGTTTAAAGAGCATTTCTTTTAACGTTTATTATTTAATAGCAATTCAGTTTTAAAAACGTAAAACATGACTCTATTTTATTGACTTTCTAATTTCCTTTATTGCTTCCTTTTCATCACCCCAACCTTCAGTCGTTAGGGAATCTCGACTATCATAATTCAAGAACCATATCTCTAAAATATCTAAAATTTTAGGGTAATTTTGTTCGAGTTCCCTAAAAGAAAGGGCGCTAATTATTCTTAGTTCTTCTTTAACGGGTACAGCAATTATTTTGTAATCATATTCATTGTTGTCAATAAGCTTTAAAACACCAATAGGAATTGTTTCTATTACAGTACCTGTTTTAACAGCTTCTGATATAACAATTATATCCAAAGCGTCTCCGTCACCACCTATAGCTGGATTAGAATATGTAGAAGTGATAAAGCCGTAGTTAGCTGGGTATGACAGGAATTGTATAACTCTTTCCTTACCCTCAATTAAATCTATCTCGAATTTTTTAGACTCTTTATTATACTCAAATTTTCTATTTGTACCAGATGGGATTTCCACAATACAATTAACCGTATTGTTATTTGAAAACGTTGGTAAATTATATATTTCTTTTTTAGAACCACAATTCAAAAAAAGAAATACTAAAAACAGCAAGTAAATAAATTTCATATTATCGTTGATGTGCTTCTTTATGATATGTTAATAATATTTAAATAAATTATTATTTATTTTCGTTGTTTTTGCACATCCTTTTAGTCTTTTCTAACGAGGACAGTAATGTTTATGCTATTATTTTAGCAACTTAGAATCTAAAACTTTTCTAAATTCTTTCAAAACTATTTTCACTCAAATAACTCAACCATAATTTGCCCCTTTCCAGTAGGTATTTCAAATCCCAAAAGTTCCGCCGTTGTTGCAGAAACATCTATCAATTCCCTTTCTCTTTCAAAAATAGCACCACTTTTAAAATCTGGGCCGAACGCAAACAAATTAATATGTCTACACCCCTCACATCCGTCTCCATGTTCAGAAAATCCTGTTGAAATATCATCCAAGTGCCTGCCATGGTCATTGGTAACAAAATAGGTGGTTTTATTTTTATATGTTTCATCATTTTCAACATATTCAATCAGCTTATAAACATATTCATCAACTTTTTTAATTCCATTTATATAATCATCCCAATTATTTGTATGACCGGAATAATCAGGTTCTCTAAAATTAATTAAAACTAATTTTGGATGATGTGTTGTAAATATTTCTTTGGCTTTTTCAAAAGTAATACTATCATTTCTATAGCCACTACCTAATCCATTAATTCCACAATTTGACATTGGTGTAAAACTATTACGCCAGACAGTATCTGAACAATTAGTTAAAATTTCTAATTTATCCTTACTTGCAACTACAAATGCTTTACTACTATCCTTTTTTGATTGCCTTAAAAAATACTGAAATATTGAAGGCTCCAAAGGCAACTCAGAACCCGTATTATCAATTTTTTGATAATTCCCTGTTGTTATGGCACTATGCCCAGAATTAGTATATGTTGGGCCTTGGTTATAAAATTTAGTGTATACATTTCCAGAATTAAATACTCTATTAGCCAGTCTAGGTATATATTGATGGGTCGAATCTCCCCAAGTTTCAGTAAACCTTGCCCCATCCATTACTAATATTACTACATTATTTGTTTCATAACTTTTACTGCTATAATCATTAGAACAAGATTGTAACAGCAATAGTAATAATGGTAAATTCCTTTGCAGTAGGTTTTTCATTAATATTATCAATTTAATTTCAAACATAGTTTAAGTTCAAAAAAGGTTAAGATTAGCCTTATTTGTAGAATAAATTTCAACTTTAAAGTTCTAGTATCATTTAAAAAACTAATTGAGATGTTTAATAATTAAACATCTCATAACCTCTCACATATTTAGAATTTTTCGACAACCGAGTTCCAAATTCTTGTGAAACCTCTCTACCCTCATTATCATCTACGGTGTTATACTTCAACTCTAATATAACGTCTTCCAAACTACGTTCAGAAGCTTGAAATTGACAGCTATTTGGGTTGTAAAAAATCATATTATAATCAATTGTGATTCTGAATTTACCACAATCAGATAAAAAATATCTTCTATCATATGAATTATATAACGTTGGAAATATGAAACCAAATTTTGTGGATAGCTTTGGTTCTTTAATATTTGTATAGATTAAGTTACATATCTCATCTACGGAATAATCCTTTAAATCTAAACTTAAATCTTTTATTTTATAAGAATACTTGTCTCCTGCTTCACCAAATTTTTTCTTAATCTCAACAGTAGGGTTTGATAGTAGCGCAAAGTCATCGCCATACCATCTTACCCTATATTTTTCTCTTATTCCATCACCAGACACATTCATTGTGTAGAACGTTCGGTTGTTATCGTCAAAATACATACTGTTAACCCGCCTCCTATGATAAATCTCTCTGAAACAGAATTTATTACCAAGCACAACTGTTTTTATAATATCATCTACGTCTTGTCCTATATAAATGAATTTACGTTCAAACCTTAGATTGTAAAACAGATCCTTTAAATTTTTACTTGCTGCTTTTACCATATTCTTTCCCGTACATTTGATCTATTACGTTATTTGAAACAGTCATTACCGGAATATTATCGATAGATAATTGGGATCCATTCTCTACGAGATAATCCAATTCATTATTGACCAGTTTTAAATTTGAAATCTCAATTACCCCAATACCATACTCCGATTTTTTTTGAAAAGACGACAATCCAAGTCTTGTATCTGAAATTACAACATCTGTTAGCTCTATTTTGGAAGAATCTTTGCTCACGATACCTATCTCACCACCAAGTATATTAATGCCCTCACCAGTAATATTACTTGCCTCACCACCACTAATTGCCTTGTCTGATGGCTGTTGGATTACAACATTCCTTAAATTAATCTGAGACCCTGAAACATCTATCCCATCATTTCCACAATTAACAAATTTGCTGTCATAAATTTCTCCCCTTACAAAATCTCCATCAAAGGCATCAGAATAAGTATTTCTAAAAATAGTTGAGCCAATTGAAAAGTCTGATCTAATAATGTTAAGTCCGTCTTCACTATTATTATTTTCAAAAATAGAGTTAGTTATCTCTACATTTGATTCATGAAAATTTACCGCTCCAGATAATTCCCAATTATTATAGATTGGATTTGCTAAATTAGAGAAAGTACAGAAATCTAACTTAGAGGATTGATCAGTGTCCGTGACAAAAATCCCTCCACCAGAAGCGTCTGTGGAAAAGAATTTTATTGGATTGTCTTTAATTCCATTGGCAATAATAGGGGAATACGAAATTAGGGAGGCCTTGTCCTTAAAATCCAACTCAAAACCCTTTTCTACAACTACTGTTAAACCAGCAGGTATTATTAAAGTCTTATTAAGCACATGGGCGCCTGATTTCAAGTAGACGGTTTTCAATTTCTCGTTGTTGTTTATAAATAAGAAATCCTTAAAATTTGGCAAAAACATTTCTTTATATTTGGCTATACTTACATCTAACTCTTGATTATTGCCAAATGGAATTATACCACTTTCCCTATGATAATTTAATCCTAGAATGCCGTATTTTAATTTTAATTTATCAACATCTTTTGGATATCTAAAACCTCCTTTCTTATTTTTTTTTGAAACAAAAGCGTTGTTGAAAGATTTATTAAGGTCAAAAGAAACAAGTTCTTTCTTTAATCCTTTAATAATATGAGTTGAAAGATGAGTATTTAACTTTCTACCTTTATCACTTATAAGGCTTACCACTTCAACTGGGTATTTGGATAAATTCTGAATTTCAAGAGTGATTATTTTGTCATTTTGCTCAATCAAATTAGCTGTAATGACATCTGAAGGATTAATGTGTTTTTTTATAAAATTACTATTATACTCAAGTATAGAAAGATCTAATTCTATATTAAATTCTGAGTTCAGGTTAATTTGAAGGGTATTTAACTCATCATAGTACTTTTCTATGAATCCGTTTATATAGTCTGATGAGCTAACTAATTTGAGTTTTTCTAAAAATAATTTATCATATACCTCATCACCGATAAACATGGGATAATCTTGAATTTTAGTGATTTTCATTCCAGAATTGGTGTCAAAGGCAATTGGTTCTAATTTATTGGTAATAGGATTGTAGTAAATTCTCAAATTATGCCAAATAAGTCCGTGGTGGCCACCAAATAAATTTGAAAGAGCAGTAAACATTGTTAATTTATCAATATCGAAAACTTCTGATATTTTATATTTTTTAGTCCTTAGACCTTCAAGCAAGTCCTTAGCTATTCCAAATTGTTTGGCTAATTTTGGGTCAGAGAGTACCTTATTTTGATTGAATACCTTTATTGGAGCTACGTCAAGACTATGAAGTCTTGATGACCGTGAACTTGGACTTAAATCAGTACTGATTTGCTTTTTTCTATCTTTCCATAATAAAGACTCATCGAAAGCGAGTATGAGCCCTTCACGTTTCTTGTTGTTTTCAATAAGTATTTTATCGAAAGATTCCTCAATTGCCATTATACCCAATGAGGTTTTTTCAACAGAATCATTTCCATTGATTAAATTCATATCTACATTTATGAAATTATATCTTAAACCAATGATTTCATTGTCTTTAATGACCTTGTGAAAAAGCCACTCCCACATATAATTTCTAACCTTAGGATGTTGAATTGAAAATTTCCTTAGCCCTTTAAAGGTTTCTTCCCCTTTCATAATAAATCGATAAGACCATTTATTTTGCGATAACAAATGGTCTGGCAAATCACCTTTTAATCTAAATTCTGATTTTAACTTAGCACCGTTGTTTATGCTTATTTCCCCATTAATGATATCATCGTCTTCGGTAATCAGAATACCATTTTTAATAGCTTCGTCACGCTTTGATTTTATTTTTTTAAAGGCATTGTTCTTAACGAAGATTCTAACCGTCTCAAAGTTATTACTAAGATTAACGCTCTTAACATCTTTAACCTTGATATTTCCTGCACTATATGATCTATTCAGGCCTGGCTTATATCTTCCAGCATTTATAAAATCGATCTGCTTTAAGTCAATATACTTGTCTTTATAATTTTCTGAAACAAGGGCCTTTTTGAATATGAAATAATCTTCATTTCCAATTCTGGTTGGTTTTATTTTTGGTGGTATAAAATCAAGATTTATGTATTTCCCGTTAAGTACTTTAGACGTATCCTTAACAAATAAATGAACGAAAAAGTTATCATCCTTTTGTCTTCCAACAAGTTCATTCCTATAAATAAAAACCAGACTGTTAATGCCTAGGCTTCTGACTAAATGAATGTTTATTATAGAATCTGAATGGATTAAGTTGATGTCGTTATCTATCAACTCACGAAAATTAATGTTGTTCTCTTCAACAACAATGTTTGTTTTGAGCTCTAAATCATCCTCCTTTTGTTTCTCGTTCTTAGAGGTTTTAGAGGTTCCAATAATTGCAAAGAAAACTAAACAAGCACCTACTAAAATAGAGGTGTAAACTATTTTTTTGTTTGTTTTATTACCTTTTAATTGCATAGAAACGGTCTTTAAAAAGTGGTTTGTTAAATTTCACTATCTATAAAAGTGATATCTATACTATTATCGAAACTTATTAGTTGGTCATTGATTTTTTTAATTTCATCAAAAGAATCAACATTCACTAAAAAATTAAAGTTAATAAGCCCTTCAGAATATTTGAGTCTCTTTAAGTTAACTTGATTGCAATGAGTAGTTACAATTTCACTGATTTCATCTCCAATTTTAGACTTATCTCCTTCAGCAACTCTTAATGAAATTAAAAGGTTTTGAGAAAGATTATTTGATTTTTTAAGGTTTAATAGAATTATTACCATCACTAAAACAACAAACCCTATTATTGTAGGGTATAATTGGTTAGCCCCAAGGCCTAAACCTATGGAAATAGCCATAAAAAAATAACCAAGTTCTTCAGGTTCTTTAATTGCTGTTCTAAATCTAATAATCGACAAGGCTCCTACAAGACCTAAAGATAATGCCAAGGAGGATTTAACTATTGAAATTATAATGAACGTAGTTATACCCACCAAAATTAAAACTCTAGACAGTTGAAATCTATTTGAAATAGATTTACCATATTTTACATATACTACAGACAATAAATATAGTAGAATTGCACATATAATGATGTTAGTTACATACCCAAGTATAGAAAAAGATTCATCAAAGCTCTGAGAAAGCAGATTTGTTAGATCATTCATAGTAAATTGTAATGTTTATGGTTTTTTTTAGTTTATTATTTAAAAGTAATACAAATTTAACCTAAATACAGAATATGAATCTAGGTTTTAAAATATCTTTAGCCTCCTAAAAATTATTTAATCAATAATTTTAGAAATCTTCTGGCGATACTTTTTTCCAATGCTGCAGGGCGTTCTCGAAATCATATTTAAATTCAAAATCTTTATCGATCAAGTACCTTGGTTCAATGTTAGTTGGGAATCCAGCTTTTCTAACCCTGACAGGATGTATATCTGTAGTTTTTCCTATTAATTTTAAAAGTCCTCTTAAAACAATAGCCACTACTGCCAGTATTTTAACAGGTATTTTCATGACTGGTTTATTATAGTTGAATTCTTTTTTTACTATTTCTGTCATCTCTGCCAAAGGTACAAGAGGGTTTTCTGCATAATTATAAACAATTAATCTTTCTTTACGATTAATAGTAAATAACATGCTATCAATTAAACCATGTATATACCCATATGCCTTTATAACCTTACCTCCATCCGGCAACACAAATGTTCCTTTTTTCAACGCTTTTATCATTCGATAAACATTGCCTGGGTCCTTAGGCCCAAAAACAACACTTGGCCTGACAATAATTAATCTACGCGAAGAGTCTTCCGCTAACCATATATTATGAATTTTCTCTGCTAAAGCTTTAGATATTCCATAACCAGTATACGGATATAGTATGGACTGTTCTGTTCTCTTTTCTAGTGATTTACCATAAGGTGCAATACTGCTTGTGAAATAAATATGTTTTATTCCAGTCCTACGAGCAAATTCTGTGACATTATTAGCGCCTGGAATGTTAGTGTCAAAATATTCTTGGAATTCATGTCCTGGCTCTCTATGAACCGCAGCAAAATTAAAAATCCAAGTATTATTCAAATCCATCGAAGGCAAATCAATACTTATGGTTTTTCTTACGTCTAGGTTTTTAAAACTGACCTTTTGCTCATCTTTAAATTCATTCAATTCACGTATGTCACAAATAATATATTCATCAAAAATATTTGCATTTAAAAATTCCGCTACCATGTTACGGCCAATATATCCGGCACCACCAAAAACAATTGCTATACTTTTCATTTAATATCTTTAAACTGAGCTAATATTTTGTTATTGATTTCACTCCTTTCGCTATCAAAAAACCAACCCCATTTGTTAAAATACTTTATCATTGAGGTTATATGATAATATAATAGTTTACCACTCTTATAAGACCCCTTGCCATGTTTATGCGTTATGGTAGCTTTAGGATAATAAATGGTCTTAAACTCCCCGTGGATTCTTCTTGTTAAGTCAATGTCTTCAGGATACATGAAAAAACGCTCGTCAAAACCATTTATTTTTTGAAAAACATTAGCGGATATAAACATAAAGCAACCCATAACATACGGTACCTCTATTATTTTGTCGAAAGAAAAGAATCGAAATTCGTATCTATTATCCAATATACTTTGCAGCCATTTAATTGGCACAAACCTTCTAACTATAAGGTTGGCTGGAGTAGGTAATAATTTTGCCGAATACTGAATGGAAGCATCTGGATTAAATATTTTGGGTGCTAAAAGACCAACATTATTATTTTTCGACATATACCCGTAAATTTCTTCAAGTATTTTTCCTTCAAAATTTACATCTGCATTTAAAACCAAGTGATATTCAGTTTGCTCTTTAACCTTATTGATTGCAACGTTATGCCCTGAACCAAACCCCAAATTCTTTCCTGTAAAAATATATTCTACATTAGGTAAACCTTGAAATTCAGTTTTTAAATCATCTGTTGGGGAATTATCCACCAAGAAAACTTTATACTTTAAAGAAATCTCCGATAGTATTCTAAGAATGTTATTTACTTCATCTATGTCGGTCTGGTAGAGAACTATAGATACGGTTAGGTTATATTTTTGCACGACTTAAGATGATTTGTTTATAAATAGGTTTTTTACAAAAATAGAATTAAACAGCGCATAAAAAACAGCGCCGTGCATTCTAATTAATATATTTTCAAATAACATAGATACAGCAATTAAAATCAAAAAACCTAAATAAAGTTTATTCTCTGAATTATAGGCTAACTTAAATTGGTAGAACCAAACCACCAAAAACATAATTAGTCCAATAGTACCTGTAGCTAATAAAATATTGAAATAACTACTATGGGTATTGTAGTTACTTTCTTCATAAACCTTAGTGTGGAACTGTTGATAACAACTATCTAATTCATTTTGTACATCACCTATTCCTACTCCAATAAATTTATTATTATTGAAAATCTGTAAAACACAAGTATATATACCAACCCTGATATTGGTTGAAGTATGAGCGTTGCCGACAGGGGGGCGAAACTCTTGTGCCGAAAATTCATCAATAAATCTTGACTTTAAAAAAGACATTTGAGTTACAGATACACCTATAACAGTAAAAACAAGAGCTAAAAACAATAGCTTCTTGCTACTAGATTTAAAAAGAGAAAGTAATACAATTATAAAGGCGACAAAAAAGCCTAATAGTGGGCCTCTAGAAGAAAATAATAAAGCGGTAAAAACAAGAATAAGAACTAATAATACCCTAATGATTATAGTGTATAATTTTTCCTGTTTAAACACGTCCTGTGTTAGAAATAACGCACTAAAACATATCCATATCGAATAGTAGCTAGGATGCAGCTGAACATATTTTAAACTATACAATACCTCACGAAATGGATTGTTCCAGAACTTTATATCATTGTTTAACAAAGCGGTGAATGCTCCACTAGAAATTAACTCTGTATAGATATATGCTGTTAAAAGAAGACAGGTTGCAGTAAATACCCACAATAATATGTTTAGCCTTTTTTGGTCAATTTTTATATTAAGAAAAAAAATAATCAAAGGAAAAACCATAAGGCTTAAAACCTGTTGCAATTTATTTAGCCCAAAATCAAAATTATAACTGTATGCTAATGAAATAAGCAGTAGAAAAAATAAAATAGAATTTAAAAAGAAGTGTTTAACAAAAAAACTATTTAATTTTTCTTTTTGGGTAAAAAAAATGATGATGCTTATCAAGCTAAACAGAATAATAACAATAGAAATTACATTAAACTTAAGAATAGGAAAAATGCATACCGTAGCCAGTAAAATAAATCTCAAATCTAATCTGGATACAGCCTTAATCATTCTCAAGTAAGTAATCGTACAGTTCTTTCCACCCTTCAACAAAAGGTTGGTCTACCTTTATTTTTTCAACTTTCTTAACTTCTAATTCATTTTTAACCAGTAACCTGAATATTTGGGCAAGGTCCTCTGCTTTTTCAGGGTTGAAAAAATAACCATAATCATAAGTTCCCAAAGTCTCTCTAGCATATGGTAGGTCAGAAAGAATAATGGGCTTTCCAAAAATCTTGAACTCGGTTATAGGAAGCCCCCAACTCTCTAACTTTGAAGGGAAAATTAGCGCATCAACGTTTCTATAATATTCAAAAACCTTTTCCCTTGTTTGAAGACCAATAAAATGAATATTAGGGAATTTACCGTATTTCTTGAAAATATAAGAAGCATACGCATTTTGATTTTTATCCATTGTTAGAAATATTTCAAGTTTTTCCTGTTCCTTGTGCAACAGTTGCTTGTATGCTTCGCAGATAACTTCAAAGTTTTTGAAAGACCTAGGGTAGCTAGGATAAAAGATTTTTTTAACGTTTGTTTCTGATAGTTTTGAACCTATATTGTTAACGTCTATATTAATATCAGGATAGGCAACTATTACATTTTTAAGTTTGAATTTTTCGATAAGTTTTTTTCGAAACCAATCTTGCTGTACTATAACACCTTTGTTCTTTTTAATATTAATACTATATAAAAAGGAATAAAAATAACTAAATAGAGATGCTCTAGATCCAAAAATCCAATCTTTCCAAGTAGGTGAGTAATAGGGTGTAGCATTGTGACAATACACATAAAGGTTATCACATTCAACATTTGGGGTCATGTCATGCATAGATATCCAAAGATCTGCCTTTAACCTTTTGGAAAGTTTTTTAAAGTAAAAATATTCATAGTAAATTCTTAAAAACCAACTCTTCTTGGATTTTGGAAATTCTAAATATTTCACATTTTTATAATCGTATAACTTCTTATTGTTGACTAAAGCAATGATTTGAGTGTTATCATCTTTATTCTCAGAAAACACAGTCATCAAATCCTTCATTACTGACAAAGGACCGGCTTGATTGATATTTATTCCTGAAATGACTATTATTTTCTTTCTCATTTAGTTGCTTTTATAGCTTTTGCTTGTTTGAATGAAATCAAATAAATAAGTATTAATAGAATAAAACCTAGCATTGTGTAATGGCCTTGTCTTATTAAGCGCAAGAAAATCAATACAAAAACACCATTGTTAATTATCCATAGGGACTGTTCTGAATCTGTTTTTATTGTAGAACTATATTTTAGTTTTCGACTTAAAACAAAATATAAATAAAATAGCAAACCGAACAAACCCATTTCTACCAGAATCCTAAAGAACAAACTATTTGCGTCTTGTCTATTTAACTTATGAAATTTCCTCCATGTAATATCAGGAATCACTTTATTCAAATACGTATCGTAATTAAGTTCGTATGTACCTATTCCAGTTCCGAAAACAGGGTTTTTATTAAACGCCATTTTTGTGATTTCATAATTGCTGTATAATGCATAGGTACTTAAATTGGTCTTAACAATATCATCAGCAGTTACATTCTCATTTAAAAACAATGCAATAGTATGATCAACACGCAATTTAACAGGAGGTATACGGTAAATCAAAATAGAACCTAAAATAAAACAAAATGCAACTACAAAAAGTATAACAGGTCTTTTTAAGATAGGGAATTTAGAAAACCCTATTATAGAAATACTTAATAAAAAGCCTAAAAAGCCTATAGATGATTGGGTCATCAAGGAGATTATTATAATAAACAAAGCTTTTTCTTTAGAAATCAAATTTCCAATTCTAAAGAGCTTACATAAACTAACAAAAACTATTGGAGCGAATGCGTATGCCATAAAAGAAGGTTCGTAAAACCAGGAATGAAACCTACCTCTGGGCGCATTCAGCACAATGCCCCCAGTATCAAAACCTAAGTAAGAAAAATCGATTAGAAAATTTAGATTAAAGACAACGCCAATTATTTGAACTACAACCATTACTGAAGCAAAAAAAATGATATCAATATAATCTTTGAAAATCTTTTTTAGGTCGAAATCATAGGAGTTTATAAAAAGGTAACTAAACACTAATGTTATGGATATTAACGCCAATTGTTTTGTGATGAGAAAACGAGAGATTCCTACATAAAAATTTAACCCAAAAAATAAAACAACCCCTATCGTAAAAAAAACTAGATTCTTTATTGATAAATTAATTTTACTATGAGTCAACATATAGTAAAATACGTACCCAATCATTACTAAATAATTTAATTTAAAATCAAACCCTAAATTTATTGGTAAGAATATATTATCCAAAAAGATAAAAAGTAATACAAATTTATTTACGAGTGATTTCATTAATATTTAGAGTAGTAAATTCAGCTTAAAGCATCAAAAAGAAACTTAGCTGAGCTTTTTCGTTGCTCTTCAAGTTTTCTTTTTACATCGACAAAATTGATGTCGTTAAAATGTTTGTTAACATCAAAATCATTAACGTTATATAAAAATCGGTTTTCTAAGCCAAGTCCACCCATCAACGTGAGCTGCCTTCTGTTTAAGTCGCGCATGGTTTCTCTGCCAAGTACCGTGAAATTTCTGTTGAAAACAATTGAAAATGCAGTGCCGTGGAAAGAGTTGGTGCATACATAGGTTGCCTTGGCGAATAGGCCTAGCCATTGACAGGGGTGAATGTTGGTATAATCTACTGAGTCAATTCCAGTATCATAATGTCCAAGATTTATTGCTTTTATCCCAAGATGTTCGTATATGCGTCTTATGTAATCTCTAAAACTATCGCTGTTCTCAGTAGTGTATATGACCATATAGTCTTCTATGGGCACAAGTTCATAATCCAAAACCTCAGTGTAATCTTCAAGCAAAAGTGTTGGGTCCAAAACAAGAAATGGGTCAACTGCATTGTCAGTAATGTCTAAAACCTCTTGTTTAGCAAAATCTTCCCTAACCGATATTGAACTATAAGATCGTAGTTTTTTAGCAATTTCTGTTTTATTTGCCCTATTGAACTTTGTATGGCCAATGCTTGCAGCATATGCTATCTTTCTACCACTATCAGGAACAAAATCCAAAAAATATCCTGGGTCTATAGTACCGTTTGTTATGTTTGCGTTCCAAACTTGATCACTACCGCAAATAAAGGCATCTTTAGACCCCTCATAGTGTCTTGTTAACTTTTTAGCAGATAAGAAAACTTCTTTTGTAAGTTTGAAATGCTTTTTTCTAAAATCAAGAAAATTTCTGTTCATCTTATATTTTCTATAAGATTTTCCAAAGCCCTTAGCAGGTCTATAAGTTCTTGATAGAAAATAAAATGGTCTATAATCAATTAGCTTAGCTTCATGTCCATTTTTATTTAAAAATTCACATAATGCGTAGCCTTGAAAAACTGCACCGTAGTTTAATACGTGGTGGAAATTTATAACGTTTGCCCTCATTTCTTATATAATTACTACTTCTTTCTCCAAAACTACATCATACTTTAAAAACACCGCCTCTTCTATGTTTTTAGCTAAAGTAAGGATGTCATTACTAGTTGCGCTACCATAGTTGACAATGGTAAGTGGAAGATGCTTTAACGAACCTGCAGCTCCATGCGTTTTACCACTCCAGCCACAACCATCAATTAACCAAGCTGCAGAGACTTTCATCTTATCATCAAGGTATGGAAACAATATTACGTCTGGATATTCCTTCTTCAAACTATTTGCCTTTTCTAAAGAAATAATAGGGTTCTTGAAAAAGCTACCTACGTTCCCTAGTTTATTAATATCAGGCAACTTCGAGGTTCTTGTCTTAATAACTATCCTTCTTTTTAAAGCTAAAGGTAACAACCCAGAATCTTCCAATAGATTTTTTAAAAATCTATAATCAAAAAATGCTTTTTTACCACCCTTCCTCTTTAAAATTATACTACTAAAGAGATGACCTAAGAAATCGTTCCAGAAGTGAAATTGTCTTTTTATGAAATTTCCTTCATAGGTACTCATTTTAACTTGAAACTTAGAAATCTTAGATAAGCGATAAACAATTGAAGTTATTAAAATACGGTCTTTAAAATCAGCCGATTTAAAAATTGAATTTCTATATTCAAAATTACACTCGCTATTCGTGAGTTCTATCTCTTTTTTTTCAATTAAATCATATACCTTAACGGTAACAATTAAATCTTTTGCCTCAGTACCATAAGCACCTGCATTTTGAACAGCAGTAGCTCCAATATTACCGGGAATAAGTGACATGTTTTCCGCACCATAATATTTATTTTTAACACAAAATCGAACAAATTCATCCCAATTCAGTCCAGATCCTGCCTCAAGAAAAATTTCTGTTGCAGTTTCTTTGACCGTTTTTATATATTTTATCTTAGAATGAATTATGATACCATCATAATTTTTAGAAAATAGTACATTACTCCCCCCACCCAAAATAAATATGTTATCTAGAGACCCATAATATGATGTCATAAAATCATCCAATTCAGTCACAGTAGAGAACGAGAAAAGTTCCTTGGCGTTTGCCTCTAATCCAAAAGTATTATAGGGTTTTAGGGAAATATTAGATTTAAGCATTTAATCCTTTTTTTCTGTTCTTTAAATCTGTAAAGATATTCAATAAACCATGTGTTATGCTCCTAGTTTGTACAAAAAAAATATATCTGTATCTAAGGATGAAAAAATGAGCAATGTAAGAGGAAACCACGTAAGCAAGCAAAGAGGCCCAAACCGCTCCAATAATTCCATATTTTGGTATCCATATAATATTTAATACAATATTAATCAAGCCTCCTGCTATGCTTTTAAAATATGCCTTTTGATGCGTATTGTCAATAATCATGATTTGTGCTGCCACAGAGCCCATTGCTATCAAAACACCTTGCCATGAAAATATTTGCATTACCATTATTGCCTCCAAATACTTATCACCGTAGACGGTTTTTATAATAAAATTAGATAGAGGTGTAACTATTAAACATAATAAAAAACTTCCCCAAAAAATATAATCCGAGAAAAGTTGAGTGTTTCTCAAATATGCCTCTTTGCCTATTTTCTCCCTTGTTGCTATTAAGTATGGGCTTATTACTTCAGATAAGACTACAGGTGCGAATACAATTAAACTAATTAGTGAAACTGCAGCTGTGTATTGACCTACAGAATATTCATCTAAAAATTGTTTGATCATTATTTTGTCAAACTGCTGAAAAATTACAAGGGCTAAACTTGAAAGTACTAATGGAGAGGAGTTTTTTATCAAGTCTATACTAACTTGTTTGTCAAATCGCCATTTTTTTAACCTTTTGAATTCAAGTTGATAAAACACAACTAATAAAGTTGATATCATTAAAACATCAAATACTCTAAGAACAATGAAAGCGATTATACCTTGACCCATTATACCCAATAATAGCCCTAAACTCATCACTATCAAACCTACCAATATTTCAACTCGGAAAATAATATCATTTTTATACTTGGCGATGAAAAAGGCCCTTAAAAATCTTAGGGTTTGAAAAAAGTAAGATATCCCATAAATTAAAATTAGATATTTAAGGTTTTCATTTGTTTCAACCAAATTGACTAAAATAACTAGAGTTATGTAACCTAATAGAGAAAAGAAAAAGCAACTGTAAAAAGCAGATCCTAGGATTTTTTCTGTATTAATCTTACTTTCAGAAATTTCCCTTATAATTATATTATGAAATCTAAACTCTGCAAGAACAGAAAATAAGGTTACAAAACTTATACAATAACTAAAAGACCCAAAATCTTTAGGTCCCAGGTATCTTGCAACTATAATTCCAATGACCACTAATTTCACACCAGATAAAAGCTTAGAAATTATTGCCCAAAAGGCATTAAAAAATTTATGGTTTTTTAAAATAAAATTGTTAACCTTATTTTTGATCATAAATGACATAAAACTAATTTTCACTAAATAAGGCAACTGTAATCTTAGTTAAATCACCGCTTAAAATAAAGGGGTCATAAACCCCATTAATCAATTTTCTAAGGTATCCGTTTGATTCAGGGTTAATTTCCAAATATTGGTTTTTACGAAAGTTAGTTTTAATTTCTTCAAATTTAAACACTCTGGAATTACCACCAGTAGTCAAGACAATTTCTTCAAGTTGTATAGGTGTTTCGTGCCTTTTTGACCCTAAATCGATTCTTAATTTCATAGGGTAAATTCTATCTGGAAGTCTAAACACTATTTTTTGAATTACGCTATCACCTTTTACATAAAGACTTACCTTATCTTGGTTGTTATAAGGGGTCTGTACACTCTCAGAATAATAAACTTCAAGAATATCATCTTCTGCTAGTTTAGTCTTGAGACTCACTGTCAAAAAATCAGCTATTTTACTTTTTTCTTCTTTTGCTTTTATTCTACCAGTATTATGGCAATTCAGAAATAGTAATGTTACGACAAGAAATATTACCGGCCTCATAAAGAATTTAAACATTTTTGCAGACTTTCACGCCAATGAGGGATTTGAATACCGAATTCTTTTTTAAATTTCGATTTGTCCATAATACTATTTCTAGGTCTTGCCGCAGGTGTGGGGTATGCTTCCGTTTTAATTGGTTTCAAAACTGTAGAAATATCTTTAAATTCAAATATAGCGTGGGCAAAATCATACCAGCTAGCAACACCTTCGTTACTATAATGATATAATCCAAATGCAGATGAATTTACACATATTATAGTCATAATAGCTTTTGCTAAATCTCCAGCGTACGTAGGAGTGCCTAATTGATCAATTACAACACCCAAATTTTCTCTTTCCGAACCTAGCCTAAGCATTGTTTTTAAAAAATTATTACCATGTTCAGAATACAACCAAGATGTTCTAATGATAAAATACTCTTTTAACGAATCAGCTATAACCAACTCCCCATTAAGTTTGGTCAACCCATAAATACTTAAGGGGTTTACCTTGTCTTCCTCGTTATAAGGTTTTGTATTTACGCCATCGAAAACAAAATCAGTGGAAATGTGTATTAAAACAGCATCATTCGATTTACAGGCTATCGCAAGATTCCTTGCTCCAAGGACATTTATCCTTTCAGCCATTTCTTTATTTGACTCTGCTTTATCGACTGCTGTATATGCAGCACAATTAATGCAATATGAAACGTTATTTTTTTCAAAAAAGGTTTTTACAGATTTTATATCGGTAATATCTAATTGATCAATATCTACATAAATAAAGTTCAGATTGTCTAAGTTTCCAGATACATCTTTAATACAGCTAGCCAATTGACCCTTACCGCCAGTTACAAGAATGTTTTTCATAATCTTGCTTCGTTTAAGGTTGGCAAAACCAAATCTTTATCAGAAACCTCTATTTCTTCTGGAGTTAACTTCCAGTCTATTTGTAATACTAAGTCATTATAAATAATACCACCTTCAGACTCCTTATTGTAGTAATTATCACATTTATAAAAAAACTCCGCCGTATCAGATAATACTGAAAAACCATGACCAAAACCTCTTGGAATAAAAAGTTGCTTTTTATTCTTACCACTTAATTCTATGGCAACATGCTCTCCGAAAGTAGGTGAAGATTTTCTTAAATCTACCGCAACATCAAGCACCTTTCCGCTCAGAACCCTTACTAATTTTGATTGGGCATGTTTTCCTAACTGATAATGAATAGCGCGTATAATACCATAATTAGAAAATGATTGGTTATCCTGTACAAATTCAATTTCCTTTCCTATTGCCCCATTAAATTTTTTACTATTAAATGATTCAAAAAAGTACCCTCTTTCGTCTGAAAATATGGTGGGTTCTAAAACAAAACATCCTTTAAGTTTGGTTTCGGTAAATTTCATTTATCCTTGTTTAATATGCCTAATAAATTCTTTCCGTAACCACTTTTCATAAGTGGCGCCGCCAATTCTATAAATTGTTCTTTATTGATATAACCCATTTCATATGCAGCACCTTCAATAGCCCCTATTTTTAGCCCTTGTCTTTCCTCAATAACCTCAACGAATTGAGATGCCTGCATTAACGATTGAAAAGTTCCAGTATCAAGCCAAGCAGTTCCCCTATCTAAAATACTTACACTTAATTTGCCACGTTTTAAATATTCTTTATTGACATCGGTAATCTCAAGCTCTCCTCTTGGGCTTGGGAGAATATTTGCCGCAATATCGACAACATCATTATCATAAAAATATATTCCAGGAACAGCAAAATTGGATTTGGGATTTAATGGCTTTTCTTCAATGCTTATCGCTATTCCTGTATCATCAAATTCAACCACACCATAACGTTCTGGATCATGTACTCGGTAGGCATATATTATTCCCCCATCCGGGTCGCTGTTGCTTTGCAACAATTTTGCAAGACCAGAACCATAAAAAATATTATCTCCAAGTATTAAGGCAACTTTATCGTCCCCTATAAAATCTGCACCAATAATAAAGGCCTCTGCCAGACCCTTAGGTGATTCTTGGACCGCATAAGAGAAAGAACAACCGTATTTTTTACCATTACCCAATAACTCCTTAAAAAGCGGTAAATCCTTAGAGGTGGATATAATTAGAATTTCTCGAATACCTGCATACATCAAGGTAGACAAGGGGTAATATATCATTGGTTTATCATAAATGGGCATCAATTGTTTACTCACGGAAAGTGTTAATGGATGCAGTCTTGTTCCCGATCCGCCAGCTAAGATTATTCCTTTCATATTTTTGGTTTGCAGTAATTTAAGAATACATTTTTTTATAATATTCTTTATAATCGCCCGAAGTAACATGGTTTAGCCATTCTGAATTTGATAAATACCAATCTACCGTCCTTTCCAGTCCTTCCTCAAAAGTAACGGATGGTTTCCAGCCTAATTCCTTGTTTATTTTAGAAGCATCTATAGCATATCTTAAATCATGTCCTGGTCTATCCTTTACATAGGCAATCAACTTCTCGGATTCTCCTTCTCTTCGGTTTAATTTTTTATCCATGACTTTACAGAGCAGTTTAACCAAATCTATATTTTGCCATTCATTAAAACCCCCAATATTATAAGTTTCATGATTTTTCCCTTTATGAAATACCAAATCAATAGCCATAGCATGATCTTCTACAAAAAGCCAGTCCCTTGTATATTTACCATCTCCATATACCGGCAATGACTTTCTTTCAATAATATTATTTATGAATAGCGGAATCAATTTTTCAGGAAAATGATATGGTCCATAGTTATTTGAGCAATTGCTGATTCCAAATGGAAGGCCATAGGTTTCACCATATGCCCTAACAAAGTGGTCAGAACTTGCTTTTGATGCAGAATACGGTGAATTTGGATTATATAAAGAGGTTTCGGTAAATAAACCTTCTTTACCTAAAGAACCATAGACCTCATCGGTACTAACATGGTAAAAACGTTTTTTAACATATGAGTTAGACCATAACTTTTTTGCAGCATTTAACAAGTTTACGGTTCCAATAACATTCGTTCTCACAAATGCTAAAGGGTCTTCAATTGATCGGTCTACATGTGACTCTGCTGCCAAATGAATTACACCATCAAAATCAATTTTAACGAATAGGTCATTAATAAATGGTTCATCAACAATGTCACCTTTTATAAAATGATAATTAGGAAAGTCTTCAATATCCTTTAAGTTTTCAAGGTTCCCGGCATAGGTTAGAGCATCTAAATTATATATATGATAATTTGGATAATTTTGCACAAATCTTCTTACCACGTGAGAACCAATAAAACCTGCGCCCCCTGTAATCAATAAATTCATATTCAATATTTAAAGTGAAGCTGATTTTCTGTTAAGATACCCTAAGAAAGAAACTAAAAAGAAACTTCCTAAAAAAATAAGTGGCAACAAAATAATCTTCTTTCCAAAAAATAATTTATGTATCTCTTGAGATTTTCCAAAATTTATTATTTTAATCGGTTGCGAACGTTCTTCTAATTCTAGTTTTTTTAATTCTATATCCCTAATCAAATCATTTTTTAGACTAAACAACCCAGTAATATTGACTGTTTCTTGATTATCTAGCAAAATTCTATCACTACCCAACTGTGACTCATCCTTTACCATTTTAGCCGCGTAATTGGTAATGATTTCATCAACTTGTTCTAATAAAACTTTATTTTGTTCGATACGACTATTGGCATTACTTCGGTAAATTTCTATTAGCCCATCAAAATATTGATTCTTGTTAATGTACGCCATTACTTTATTAGCAAAGTTCTTTCCTGATTCCGCATTTTTATAAAAAAATATAATCCTGTGATTGAAAGAACTCTTATTTTGAAGTTCTGCTCGTATGATATCCGATATAGCTTCTATATTATCGAAACTTTGTAATAATTCTAAATATTTAATATCGCTTTCGGAGCTAATCTCTTCTTCAACACGCCCAATTGTTATTTCCAGTCCATTGAAATCCACTTTATCTAAACCTATAGATTTAAAAAATAATGTGTCTTCAGCTTGAATATTTGATTCAATTTCTTCAACGACATCATATAAATAATTTTTACTCTCCATTTGAGGCTTAACAATAACAACTGTTTTAAGTTTTTTGGAAATTATCTTACTTAATCCATAACCAATTGCAAGGCCAAGTATAAGAAGGCTAATTAGAATTAGAATATTCTTCTTAAGATATAGAAACACTCTTAAAAAGAACAGAAAAACAGCATTAAAACCTCTTCCTATCAATTGAAACAATTGTCCCAAATCTATTTCATCGGAAC
>TARA_R110002050_G_scaffold46421_1_pt1 | contig 20865 bp, 15 predicted proteins | sample TARA_R110002050 | Tara Oceans TARA_R110002050 (sample SAMEA4396988) | marine metagenome | biome: Polar Biome; feature: [DCM] deep chlorophyll maximum layer (ENVO:01000326); material: water (ENVO:00002006), including particulate matter (ENVO:01000060) such as... | depth 25 m
GTTGATAGTCCAAATCATCCCGAATCAAATGCTCCCAATAACGGCGTTGCCAGATACCACGTTCTCGTTTCGATTTTCGGCTTTGATTGATGATTTCGTGTTTGGGTAATGATCGAGAAAAAGCAGTTTTGATTAACATCCAGCGTTTGGCAAAATCAGCGTCACCGGGTGTTAAAGTCCAGATCGCATGTAAATGATCGGGCAAAATGACCATGGCATCTATGTGAAAAGGATGACGTTTTTTCACTGTTTTGATGCAGGCGCGAAGCGTATCAATATGATTCGTCAGCAGGGTTTGTTTTCGGTTCAGCAAATTAACCGTAAAAAAATAGGTGGCACCAGCCACATCAGTACGACGATAACGCATTCATCACAATCCTTGTGAAAATAAATGTAGGTTGGGCTGAATTTATGAAGCCCAACAAGCAGTTTGTGATTTTAGTTTATGATGAGCTTTTATGTAATGTTTGAAATGTTGGGCTTCGTGCCTCAGCCCAACCTACATTGCTACTATTTAGGGAAATGTATTTTGAAATCACCACTTAAGGATAATCCTTTACGTAATCCGGGTGAGTCACTTGATCGAGAGATCGACTCTCTTATTAATGATAAGGCTGTTCAATATATAATTCTTATAGTCATGAGCGTTGTTTTTGCTGTTCTTGAATGGTGTAAATTTATATTCGATATAAAACCAAATCCGATTATTTATACTCTACTTGCTGTAATCATAATTCCAATTTGTTTAGTTAAACTCGTAAAAATTGCTAAGCATGTAAACAGGTTAAGACAAGGGCGCGATGGCGAAAAAGCTGTAGGTCAGTACCTTGAGAGCCTCAGAGAAACTTCAGCCAAGGTTTTTCATGATATTCCGGCCAAAGGTTTTAATATCGATCATGTCGTTATAGCTAAAAGTGGCATTTATGTAATCGAAACCAAAACCTACAGCAAACCTGATTCAGGGCAGCCCAAAGTGATATTCGATGGTACATCGTTAACATTCAGCTCCGGCATTTCAACTAACAAACCGCTTATTCAAGTTGAGGCTTCCAGCAACTGGCTTAGAACGTTAATTAAAGAAACCACGGGTAAATCATTTGCCACCAAACCAGTCATTGTTTTTCCAGGCTGGTTTGCTGAGCCAACAAGTGATGCAAAGTCGAGTGATATTTGGGTGTTAAACCCAAAGGGATTACCGACATTTATCGCCAACAGCAAAGAAAAAATGGCAGCAGAAGATATGAGTTTAGTGGCGTTTCACCTATCCAGATATATCAGATCCTACAAAGAAGATTGATTTTGGTAGTTTGGTTAGAGCTTGCGAAACCCAACAAATCCAGAATGTTATTCATTAATGAAATGTTGGGTTTCATGCTTCAATCCAACCTATGGGCTCGGTTCTTCACCATAAATACTTGAGTATTCACTGGGGCGTTTAAATACCCCTTTTTTAATTAATAGTTTTCTGCCTTTACTTGTTAATGTATATATCCCTTGACTATAAGCAGTAGAACCAATTCTAGTAATGTAATCTTTGTTTTTTAGCTCATCGATATAATGTCTAGTCTCATCAATACTTGATTTCGTTGCCTGGGAAATTATTTCAGGTGTCAGACCCTCGTTTTCATCCAGCTCAAGGAATAGGCTGAGCGTATTTAATTCGTTGCTATCAAGATCATTGCTGATAAGGTTTTGTTCTGATTCACTACCCTTTTGATTTTGTTTAGTTTCATTTTCTGTTATTGAGTTTTCTATATTGATTTTCTCGTAGTCTTTTAATTCATTTCTTAAAGACTCTATTTCTCTCTGGTAATGTGAGATCTCTGTCTCAAACTCGTCTTTTGCTTGGCTGAGCTTGATATATATATTTCTGGACTCCTCGACTGATAGTAGCCTTGTATTTTCTTGTTGTTGTTTTATTTCTGCTAATTCTTTTTGCTTTTTTAAGCTGTGCTCAAACACCGGTTTTGCTAATTTTGGATAACAAAATATGTAAAATAAAGTTATTACTGCTGGCATAAATATTATATTTACAATTTCAGCAGGCACGTACGGTATAAAATCAAATCTAGAAAAAACAAGATCAAGGGCTTCCAATTTTTCTTGAGCTGATCCTCCAGTGAAAAATACGAATATAATTCGATAATTCCACGCTAACCATGCTAATAGAAAAGAACCAAAAAGTGGGCTAGCAGTTCTATCGTATAGATAAGCTTTAACTGATTTGATAACGTCATCCATGTTTTTTAATACCTTAAAAACAAAAAAGCCGACTCAAGGTCGGCTTTCATTTCAAACAATCAATCCCATTTCAAACCGCCACCGGTTTGATATTCGGTGACCTTGGTTTCGAAGAAGTTTTTCTCCTTCCTCATATTGGCTTGTTCATCCAGCCAGGGCAGGGTAGCTTCAGCGCCAGGGAAGGGTTCTTCAAAGCCTAATTGCTTAGCACGGCGGTTGGCGGTGTAGCGGAATTGGCCGTGGTGGGCTTCTTTTGAGTAACCCAGGATTGGGTCACGCAGGATATAACCACCATAGGTTGCTTCAGCCGCATCAGCTTCTTCAAACATTTCCTGGATTTTCTTTGGATCCAGTTTGACGTTTTCTTCTTTGATGATTTGTTTGCAAACACGAATACCGAACGAGGCGTGCATGACTTCATCACGCATGATGTATTGCAACTGTTCGCCGGTGCCTTTCATCAGGCCTCGACGTTGCAGGGCGAAGATTGGTGAGAAGCCGTTATAGAACCAGCTGCCTTCGAAAATGCCGGCGAAGAACGCATAGGACATAACGAAGTTTTCAAGTTCGTCTTTATCACGCAGGTCGATATCGCTACGCATAACGGTATCCAGACGCTCATTGGCCAGTTTGATCTTTTGGTAAATCTCCGGCACTACGCGGTAGCGGTTGTAGATTTCACTTTGATCCAGACCAATGGTTTCGATGCAGTGCTGGTAAGTCCAGGTATGCAATGCTTCTTCATAAACCTGACGAGCCTGATAGATCTGCAGTTCCGGTGCGGTCATTTTTTCCATAACTGCCAGACCGATATTACGCATGGCGAGAATATCGGAGGTGGTCAGGTAGGACAGTACGTTTTCATAGACATGACGTTCTTCCAGAGTCAGTTTATGACGGTAGTCGTGAACATCCTGTGCCATGTTGATATCAAGTGGCGTCCAGTGGTTTTTGTTGGCGTTTAAGAAGTAATTCCACGCCCACGGATATTTGAAAGGGGCAAGCTGATTGATATCAGCTTGTCCATTGACCACACGTTTGTCATCAGCATTAATGGCTTTGGCATTCGATGGCGGCAGTTCACTGACACTGGCCGAGGTTGGCTCGGGTGTGTCGAGTTCATTGGCCGCTTGCTGTGAGACAGGAAGCAGGTCGTTGTCGACTTTGTCAGTTGCCGGTTTTTCGGCAAGTGGATCATCCCAGTTAAACATTATTGGCAAGCCTCGCAGTCTGGTTCCAAGATTGAACAGGCTTTCGGTGCGTCGATACCTTCGCCTGAAATAAAGTCATCTTCTTGTTTGGCAACCGGCTTTAACACAGGTGGTGCAGTCGGTTTAGCAGTTGTTGCTGTAGTAGGCGCGGTGCTGGTTTTCTCGGCACCGGTAGCGCCCATTGAACGCAGGTAATAAGTGGTTTTGAGGCCACGTACCCACGCCAGTTTGTATAGATTGTCCATTTTCTTACCGGATGGTTCGGCCATGTACAGGTTCAAGCTTTGTGCTTGATCCAGCCATTTTTGACGACGTGACGCGGCTTCGATCAACCAGCGTGCATCCATTTCAAATGCGGTGGTGTACAGCGCTTTGAGTTCATCAGGTACACGGTCAATCGCCAGCAAGCTGCCATCGTAGTATTTGAGGTCATTGATCATGACGTCATCCCACAAGCCGCGTGCTTTCAGATCTTCAACCATGTATGGGTTGATGACTGTGAACTCACCGGACAGGTTCGATTTCACGAACAGGTTCTGGTAAGTCGGTTCAATTGACTGGCTGACACCACAGATGTTTGAAATCGTTGCTGTTGGTGCAATCGCCATGGTGTTTGAGTTACGCATGCCTTGACGTTTTACTTTGTCACGCAGTGCATCCCAATCCATGGTTTGGCTTTCATCCTGTTGCAGATATTCGCCACGTGCTTCTTTAAGAATCTTGATGGAATCAATTGGCAGAATGCCTCTGCTCCACAAGCTGCCTTCGTAAGATTTGTATTTGCCACGTTCTGCAGCCAAATCAGAAGACGCATCAATCGCGTAGTAGCTAACCGCTTCCATTGATTCATCAGCGAATTTCACAGCTTCTTCGGTGCTGTAAGGAATACGCAGTTTATACAACGCATCCTGGAAGCCCATGATGCCCAGACCGACAGGGCGGTGCAGCAGGTTGGAATGACGTGCTTGCGGCACACTGTAGTAGTTGTACTCAATAACGTTATCCAGCATACGCATCGCTGTTTTCACAGTGCGGTTGAGTTTTTCTTTATCCAGTTTGCCGTTAGCATCAATGTGTTGAACCATATTGATCGAACCGAGGTTACATACCGCGATTTCCTGATCAGATGTGTTCAGGGTGATTTCAGTACACAGGTTTGAGCTGTGAACGACACCGATATGTTGTTGCGGGCTACGCAGGTTACAAGGATCTTTAAACGTAATCCAAGGGTGACCCGTTTCAAACAGCATGCCCAGCATTTTGCGCCACAGGTCGGTGGCAGGCATGGTTTTGAAGTTACGGATTTCACCGCGTGCCGCTTTTTCTTCGTATTCAGAGTAGGCTTTTTCAAACGCCAGACCGGTCAGATCATGCAGATCCGGCACTTCTTCTGGTGAGAACAAAGTCCATTGACCTTCTTCAGCCACACGTTTCATGAACAAGTCAGGAATCCAGTTAGCCGTGTTCATATCGTGGGTACGACGACGATCATCACCAGTGTTTTTACGCAGATCCAGGAATTCTTCAACGTCGATATGCCATGTTTCAAGGTACGCACACACTGCACCTTTACGTTTACCACCCTGGTTAACAGCAACAGCTGTGTCGTTAGCGACTTTCAGGAATGGCACAACACCTTGTGATTTACCGTTAGTGCCTTTGATATGAGCACCCAGACCACGAACACGAGTCCAGTCATTACCCAGACCACCAGCATATTTAGACAGCAGAGCGTTATCACGCATCGCGCTGTAAATTCCGCTCAGGTCATCTGGCACGGTTGTCAGATAGCAAGAGGATAATTGTGGACGCAAAGTACCGGCATTAAACAATGTTGGAGTAGAGCTCATAAAGTCGAAAGACGACAGCAGGTTGTAGAACTCAATGGCGCGGGCTTCACGATCAATTTCATTAATGGCCAGACCCATTGCCACACGCATATAAAAGGCTTGTGGTAATTCAAAACGGGTGCCATCGCAGTGAATGAAGTAACGGTCATACAGCGTTTGCAGACCCAGGTAAGTGAAGCTGAAATCGTTTTCCGCTTTCAGTGCACTACCCAGACGTTCCAGATCATAGAGGCTGAGTTCTGAATCAATCAGTTCGTTTTCAATGGCGGTTTTGATGTAAGTCTTGAAATAGTCTTTATATTGATCAGCCATTTCACCTTGTGATGCCTGACGAGGGCTTTGGTAAACAAAGCTCAGAGCTTCACGGCGGATACTGTCCATCAGCAGGCGAGCAGCCAGGGTGCTGTAGGCAGGATCTTTTTCAATAAAGGTACGGGCAGACATGACCAGTGCTTTTTCGACGTCTTTTTCGGAGACACCGTCAAAGATATTGCGTTGGGTATCACGCAGGATAGCTGCGTTATCTACCTGGGCCAGACCTTCACAGGCTTCATCAATCAGGTTACGCAGGCGGTCGATGTCTAACGGCTGGCGAGTGCCGTCATTCAACGTGACATGCAGTTTGCTTTCATTGGCAGGTTGCGGGTGTTTACGTTCTTCTTCAGCACGTTTTTGTGATTGCTGTTCACGGTAAACCACATAGGAGCGGGCAACTTTATATTCACCTGCACGCATCAAAGCAAGTTCAACCTGATCCTGAATATCTTCAATATGAACCGTACCGCCATCATCCAGACGTCGCAGCAGATTTTCACTTACCTGACGGGTAAGTTCGGCAACGGTTTCATGAATGCGTCGGCTATCTTTGGCTGCTTCACCTTCAACGGCTAAAAATGCCTTGGTCAGTGCAACAGCAATTTTGCTGCTGTTGAACTCAGTGACTTTGCCGTTACGACGAATAACTTTGTAACCGGTTTCAGAGGAGGGTTGGGTGTAGTGTTCTGCTTCGCTCGCCATAGTGATTTTCCCTGCATTGTGTGGTAAGACTTAAAAAACGGCAAACCACAACAAATTGTGGTCGCAACATGATTGAACCACAAGATAATGTGTTTTTAAAGACTTAGCAAGGGGATAAGTTGCACATAAATTGTGCATTAGATGTGGATAACTTTGGGATGATCAGGCGGTAACTAAGATGCCATGCGCGATCACCGAAATTGATCCATTTTGGTGAAGAAAAAAATATTTTTTTGTTTAAAGGCCGTTAAGTAAAAAATTGCTGGGCATTATTCCCAACGAGCCGGAAAGGACCGACTCGTTGGTTGAATAAGTGGACAGAAAAATCAAAATGTTTCACTGATGGAAATGACTGATCCTTCCAGCAGGTCTTTGATTAAATCAATTTCTTCATGATCATCAGTTTGTACAATTACTGTCCAATGATTTTCATGACTGGCTTCAACCGTTTTGGTAATTAAAGGATCATGGTCGGGCCGTATTGATACCGCACCGGCGATCATCATGCCAAAGGTCAAACCGAAAAAGATAAAAACCAGATAAGTGAATAAAGGACTGGACTGAGTCATTTCGGGACCACTGATGACCAGTGCGGTGGCTATGATTACCCCGAGTATCATCCCAATCAGCCCAAGCCAGCCATGCGATTTCACAATAGTTTTGGCAATACCATGACTTTCTGGTTCGATTTTTCGACTGATATTGCTGTCTTCTGGTTTGACGATGCTGATTACTGCGGGTGAAATACCATTCTCGACGAGTTTTTGCTTCGCAGCATTAGCTGAATCTTTATCACCAAAAACCGCGGCAACACGGCCTGTATGTTTTTCATCTTGAATTTCTACTTCCATATTCTTTCCTCCTGAGATACATGAAACGTTATTTCATTCGGTAGATTCGTATACCAGACTATCGTTGTTATCCTGATAAAGAAAGTATCCAAATGCGGATAACCAATCATGTGCGTGCACAAAGCACTGTATTGAAAGTGACAAATTCAATCTTAAACAATTCATATCAGACTTTGCTTAACCTAGGTTTAAGTAGGGTTATTTATCGAAATGACAAAAAAATTGATCTTAATCATTTTTGTGTCGCACTTCCTATGATATTTGTAGTCAGTAACCAGGCCATTCATGGCTTTTGTAGCTGAACAAAATTTGGAGGCACCATGGAACTTGACCCGCTAATACTGTCACGAATTCAGTTTGCGTTCGTGGTGTGTTTTCATGCCATATTTCCAGTCTTTACGATTGGTCTGGCAAGCTTCATCGCTGTACTGGAAGCGTTGTCATTAAAGACCGGTAATCCAGTCTGGCAGCGATTGTCGAAGTTCTGGATTCAGGTCTTTGCCGTGGTGTTCGGGATGGGTGTTGTCTCCGGCATTGTGATGTCATTCCAGTTTGGTACCAACTGGAGTAACTTTTCCTACGCTACAGCCAACTTCCTTGGGCCAGTACTCAGTTATGAGGTAGTGACAGCGTTCTTTCTGGAAGCCGCTTTTCTTGGCGTATTGTTGTTTGGTCGCGATAAAGTCCCACAAGGCGTGCATTTATTTGCGGCCATCATGGTGGCTCTAGGTACCTTTATCTCTTCTTTCTGGATTCTCGCTGCCAATTCGTTAATGCACACACCTGACGGGCTGGTGCTTCGCGATGGCCTCTATTATGTAGTCTCCTGGCGTGACTCAATTTTCAACCCTTCATTTGGTTACCGCTTTACGCACATGGCACTGGCGTCATTTTTGACTGCTTCATTTGTGGTCGCGGGTGTGACGGCCTGGTTCATCATGCAAAAACGGGAGTTGGAAGCTAATAAGAAAGCACTTTCAATTTCCTTGTGGTTGATACTTATCCTGGCCCCTGCACAAGTGATGGTAGGTGATTTTCATGGCTTGAATACACTGAAACATCAGCCCATGAAAGTAGCAGCAATGGAAGGGAACTGGGAGACTGGAACCGGTGTGCCTTTATTGTTGTTTGCGTTGCCTGATCAAGAGAATCAGCAAAATCTTTTTGAAATCAAGATCCCCAAACTGGCCAGTTTTATCCTGACCCATGACTGGAATGGTGAAGTACCAGGATTAAATGAAGTGGCGCCAGAAGAACAGCCACCGGTATTTATTGTGTTCTGGGCCTTTAGGGTCATGGTGGCGATGGGAATGCTGATGGTGTTATTTGGGCTGGCCGGACTCTGGCTTCGCAGAGGCGGACGCTATCTTGAAAACAGAACCTTCCTCAACGGCTTACGGGTAATGAGTCTGTCGCCGTTTATTGCCGTGTTATCAGGGTGGATCGTAACCGAAACCGGTCGGGCGCCGTGGTTGATATATGAACAGATGACTCACGCGCAGGGGTTAACCCCATCTCTAACCGGAGGTATGGCTTTGTTTACGCTGATTGGTTATATCGCAGTGTATGCCATGGTGTTCAGTGCCGGGGTGTTTTATCTGATGACAGTATTTCGAGGCGGACTGGAAACAGCTAATGCTGAACAGGTTGATTCAGATGTGGAAAAAGCTCAACGCCCGATATCTGCTGCCAACGCCAATTTAGAAGGAGGTCTGTGATGGATCAGCCATTCGATTTAGTGGTCATCTGGGCCGGTATTATTGGCTTTGCGGTGATGATGTATGTGTTGATGGATGGGTTTGATCTGGGGCAGGGCATATTGTATCCCTTCGCGCCAGATGATCATTCACGCGACATTATGATGAACTCAGTGGCACCCATATGGGATGGCAATGAAACCTGGCTGGTGCTGGGCGGGGCTGGATTGCTGGCTGCCTTCCCACTGGTTTATTCAGTGTTTCTGCCTGCTTTATATATAGGTGTGTTCCTGATGTTGGCTGGTTTGATTTTCCGTGGGGTGGCATTTGAGTTTCGCTTCAAGGCAAACACAACCAAATACCTATGGGACTGGGCGTTTGCCGGTGGATCATTTGTTGCTGCCTTTGCTCAGGGGGCTGTGGTCGGCGCCTATGTGCAGGGCTTTGAAACCAGTAACTTTGTATATGTAGGGGGCGCACTTGACTGGCTAACGCCGTTTACCGTTATTACCGGGTTGGGACTGGTTGCTGGTTATGCCTTATTGGGCAGCACCTGGTTAATTATGAAAACAGAAGGTGAACTGCAACAGTGGGCGTATAAAATTACCCCAATTCTGCTGATAGCAGTATTAGTAGTGTTTGGTATTGTCAGCTTGTACACACCGTTTGTAGATCAAGGCGTATTAAACAGATGGTTTAATGGCGTGTCGATTATCTGGTTATTGCCTGTACTCGCCTTGTATTGCGCTTTTCTGGTGTTTCGCTCTGTTAAAAAACAACAGGAAGGAATGCCATTTGTCGCCACGATGGGATTGTTTTTATTCACCTATCTCGGTCTGCTGGCGAGTAAATGGCCTTATCTGGTACCACCCGATTACACACTCTGGGATGCGGCCTCGGCCTATGAATCACAACTGTTCTTGTTGCTGGGTTTCCTGTTTGTTATTCCGTTTGTATTGGGCTATATCGCCTGGTCATACTATATTTTCCGTGGCAAGGTGAGAGGTGGTTATCACTAATTCCTAGCCGCTACCGCCGAGACAATTTGCTTCCAACACGACGCAAAAGCTGAAATTTAGGTACTCTACCTGAGCACGTATCAACGTTGTTGGAGGCAGTTGGTCTAGGACCTCTGCGAAATGCGTCTGTAAATATAGCGCTCGAAGACAGTCACGCACACGCCTTAATCAGGCGTATTTTCAGTTATTGAATAGGCGGCTATGAAAGATCAACAGGCCCTGAATAAAGCCGGACGTTTATTACTCAAACAACTCATCCAAAAGCAGCGAAGCCGATTGCTTCAGGCTGTTTTTATGGGTGTGTTGGCGACCATTGCAATGATTGTGCAATGGTATGCCCTGGCCCAACTAACCTATGACTTAATCATCCAGCAGCAACCTTTTGCTGAGCAATCCATGTTGATTGTGCTGATGGTGCTGAGCCTTATTTTACGTTCTGTATTGATCAGAGCTCAGGAGCATTACTCCCAACTTTCCAGTCTGCATGCCCGAGAGTTTTTACGGGAGCAGGTCCTTAATGGTTGGCGCCAAACCAGTGCGTTAATCCATAGTCAGCGTTCTCCCGGTGCAGCAGCCAGCCAGTTGATTGAAGATGTTGAGTCGATGGATGGCTATTTCGCCAGATTCTGGCCACAACAAATGCTGGCCGTGCTGACACCACTGTTAATTCTAATAGTGGTGTTTTATTACAACTGGCTGGCCGCGCTGTTTTTACTGGTGGCGGCACCGTTAATTCCGTTATTTATGATGCTGATAGGCTGGGGAGCTGAAGCAGTTAATCAGCGCTTTTTTTATCAACGGCAACGTCTGGCCGGACATTTTCTGGATCGCGTTAAATATCTCACGACGTTAAAACTATTTGCAGCAGAGAATGAGGCTTTAACAGAAGTCGAGGAGAGGAGTCAGGACTATCGTCAGGTGGTGATGAAAACCCTGAAACTGGCATTTCTCTCATCGGCTGTTCTGGAGTTTTTTACCAGCGTAGCGATTGCCAGTATTGCTATCTATATTGGTTTTGCCCTATTTGGCTCCATCAGCTGGGGCCCAGCGGCAGATATTACATTATTCAGCGGTTTATTTATTCTGTTGCTGGCCCCCGAGTTTTTTCAGCCCTTACGCAATCTATCCCAGTTTTATCATGACCGTGCTGCAGCAGTGGCAGCCGCTTCTCATATTGCTACGCATCTACCTGATGAGGATACAAACTCTCCAGCAGAAGATGTTTTTGAGCTAACGGCAGACGATTCCTCGTCAACATTAATTGCCACTAATCTGGGTATCGGTTATCAGCCTGGCACTGTTCTTCAGGACCCTATCAATCTTAAGTTGAGCAGAGGGCAGTGCTTGGTGATTAACGGCCCATCTGGCTGCGGCAAGACTACGTTATTGCATACCTTGGCCGGTTATCTGCCGCCTTTATCCGGCAAAGTGCTGTTAAATAACCAGCCGATGGGAAAGGAAGCGATTCGTTATCTGCCTCAAAAACCGTGGATCATTAATGGCAGCTGGGCAGAGAACCTTGCTGTATTGGCACCAGATGCAACCGAAAAGGAAATGCATAAAGTATTAAGTCAGTTAGATTTGGAAGGTTTAATTTCAAATAGAAACAAAGGTCTAGATAGCAAACTTAATGAACATGGTGAAGGCCTGTCAGGCGGGCAATTACAACGTTTGGCGCTGGCAAGAGTGTTACTTTCACCAGCACCATTAGTATTGCTTGATGAGCCGACGGCCAGTCTGGATGCTGAAAGCCGTCAATATGTTCTGGCGGCGCTTGCTGCGTTAAAACCACAGTGTATGTTAGTGATTTCCAGCCATGATGCAGATGTACTGGCACTAGCCAATCAACAGCTTCAGTTTGCCAGTCGAGAGAGTGACTAACGATGTCCAGCCATTCTCAAAAGAGTTTTACACCGCTGAAGTTCTGGTTCATCAAAGTTCTGCAAAATCAGAAAAAACGATTAATCATCTCTTTACTGCTGGCCTTATTAACGGCAATTTCCGCCATGGGGTTATTAGCGTTGTCCGGCTGGCTGATAACGGCTACGGCAATCACCGGGCTGGCGATTACTGCTGGCACTGCCGTGTTGTTAGATATTTACCGACCGGGTGGTGGCATTCGATTTTTTGCGTTAAGTCGAACGGCGGGACGATATTTTGAACGGCTGCATAGCCACGATATGGTGTTAAGAGTGATTGCCGGATTTCGACTAACCCTGTTTACCGGCCTGATGGACCTGCCGGTTCAGCAACTGCGAAACACAGAGGATAGTGAATGGCTGAGCCGCTTAACCGCTGATCTGGATAATCTCGACAGCCTGTTATTAAAGTTACTGTTACCTCCAATTGTGGTCATATCCAGCGTGCTTTTGCTTGCAGTTTTTATCAGTTTTTTCTGGTTAACGCTGGGGGTTACTTTAGGGGTTATCACGCTGTTGTTGGGGAGTATTTATTTCAGCTTTTTTACCCGGAAAACATCGCAGATAAGCGGCGATTATGCCCGGCAGATTAATCAGGCTCGCTCACAAACCATAGAGCATCTTCAAGGACAGCTGGAACTTCAGGCAGCACATCTGCAACAAGCGGATCAAGCCAGATTGGTCAATTCGCTGAGTGAAATTGGCAAGTCACAGTTAAAACTGAATCGACATATCGCCAACGCACAGTTAATGGTGAATATCTGCCATGGGCTGTTGGTCATCGCCGTGGCCATTGCGGCGTTATTTGCCTACCAGAATCAGCTTGTCAGTGGACCGGTTGCCGTCATGTTGTTTCTGGCCGTGTTTGGATTGGGTGAGTTACTTTTAAACCTGCCAGGCCAGCTGGGGCAGTGGGGAAGAACACGCTATGCCGCTGAACGGCTGCAACCCCTGGCAGAGCATGCAGCCTCAGAGAAATCGACGCTGGCAGAGCTTGAGCGGCTGTCGATGATGCTGGCAGATCACCCCAAAGTTATCAGCAGCATAGATACCGCTTTTGCTTTTGAACTTAACCCATCTGAATGTCTGTTAATAAGTGGCCGTTCCGGGAGCGGCAAGTCGACAATAGCCAATATAATGGCTGGCCTTGAAATACCGGACTCATTTATAACACCTTATCAGTTGTTGATAAATGGCATTCCATTGCAAATAGATCAAACACAAGCTTGGCATAAGCAGATTGGTTATCTGACTCAGCAAAACAGCATTATCGCCGAGACGTTATATAGCAATCTGACACTGGGGCTGAATGAGATCGACGATCATATGCTTTGGCAGGCACTGACTTTAGTTGAGCTGGATGATTGGGCCAAACAACTACCAAAAGGATTACACAGCTGGTTGGGTGACACAGGCAGCCAACTATCCGGAGGTCAGGCCAGAAGGATCTGTCTGGCAAGACTTTTATTAAAAGAGTCGAAACTGATCTTGCTGGATGAGCCATTTAACGGCATTGATATAGAAATGGCGGAACGTATCTGGCAGCGTTTGTATCCACAGTGGCAGGATAAAATTCTTATCGTGCTAATGCATGAAAGGCCAGCGTTTTTCCCATCAATTGATAATCAGCAAATTTTTGAAATCAATCTGGATTAAAGTTGCTCTCCAAAATCGCTATTGCTTGTGTGATATCGCAAGTTGACGATTCACAGCAAGATGGATCAGAAAACGTTCAATCTCACCATCACCAAAAGTGAAGGATGTTGCTTGCCATTGAAAACTATGAAATATTCAAACCAATAAATATACGAGTCAATGGTACGAATACTGTAATTTCGTACCATCATAAAATCTACAATGGTTTTAAGAAATGGAGATTGGATCATAAAGCAGCTTCATCCCTGATAATGACAAATCATACTGGCCCGATTAATTACGTAATATCGGGCCACGCGCTTTTTTTAAATGTAATATTTTATTTTTCCATGAAATTGTTAATATATTCAAAAAGTTATATGGTTCTTGTTTTCTTGCGTATGAGTTAGGCCACCCGCTAATAATTATTATGAGGCCAACAGCTTCATTAACACGCTGTTAGCGGCCTAGGATAGTCCATTACTTTAGGAGTTGAGACATTAGTGAGAATAAAAAAACTGCAATTGATGAATGGCTATAAAAGATTCTTTGAATTGACGATAGATTTAGGCGATGAGCCCAAACGTATAGTTGCATTGGTTGGCCCCAATGGCTGTGGCAAAAGTAGTGTTTTAGATGGAATGCTTTTTCACAATAGCGCTTACAATCAAATCGGGAATAAAGGCGGTAAGAGTCACGAATATCACTCGATGAATAAAACGCCTAACTTTAATCATCAAAATATTATCATTGAGTTTTCTGAAGGTGGTTACCAACAAATACGAGAAGAAAGGGCTAAGACGGGAAAGGAAAACACCATCTTTTCGTTCCGAAGCCCTTATAGGTATAACAGCAACTTAAAAGTTTCGCGGTCGCAAGCTACAACTGAAATTAGATTAAATAACTATGGCGCCTCATCAGCTACTGATCTCGATGATAAAATGGAGGAAAATTATCGCCGACTCTATATTAAGTTCAATAAATACTTGCACGATACTGATTGTAAACCTAGCGAAGCTAAGGCAAAAATAATCGGCGACTTAAACTCTTCTATATCCAAGTGTCTAGATATAGAAATATGTAGTATTGGTGATATCGAAGCTTCAGAGGGAACAATTTATTTTCAGAAAAAAGATCACCCGAATCGATTTGAGTTTAATGTACTTTCATCTGGTGAGAAGGAAGTTGTGGACATCCTACTAGATTTATATCTTCGGAAAGATGAATACAATGAAACCATATTTTTGTTAGATGAACCAGAGCTACATATCAATACATCAATACAAAAAAACCTTCTTTTAGAGATCAATCGATTGATTGGTGATAATTGCCAAATATGGATTACAACACATAGCATTGGGTTTCTTCGCACACTTCAAGAAGAACTAAGAGGGGAGTGTCAAGTTATTCATTTCAAGAATGAATATGACTTGGCTTCCAAGCCATACACCCTAACTCCTATGAAAGGATCCAAAGCTAGCTGGAAAGATATATTCTCAATAGCACTCGATGACTTAGCGAACCTAGTATGCCCTAAAAGCATAATTTATTGTGAGGGTCGAGATACCCCTGGTAAAAATGGAGTAGAGAGAGGTTTGGATGCAAGTGTCTTTAACAATGTTTTTTCAGAGACCTATCATGACACACTCTTTGTTTCGAGCGGTGGAAATACAGAACTGGATCAAAGAAGCGAAATTGCTATCGCAATATTAAGCAAAGTATTTTCTGATTTGAATATATTTGTATTAAAAGACAGAGATATGGCATCAGGTAGAGATACAAATGAGAATGATAGGCAAGTATATCTCCAGAATAATCCTGACAACCATAGAGTTTTAAAAAGATGGGAAATTGAGAACTATTTATATGATAAAGAAGTTTTAATTAATTACTGTACTAAAAATGAATTGGTATTCGATGAAGTGGCATATGATCAATTTGTAACTGACATAATGAACCAAAATCTTAAGGATGCCACAGGAAGGATTAAGAATTTCTGTGGCATAACATCTAGTGTTAATGCAGAAAAATTTAAGCTAACTCTGTCAGATTATATTACTCATGACATGACCGTTTACAATGAGTTAGTTTCATGTGTGTTCGAACGTGGGTAGACCTAGCGCTAACAAGGCGCTGCTGTCGGACAAATTTTCCGCTTCGCTCCAAAATTTCTGCAGAACGCGGCGTTAGGTTTCAGGCATGGATCCCGAAAGATTAGCCACTCTTATGCTTGAGCATATTGGGTGCTTAGTAGAGAAAATCCCAGAAACAGATGAAAAAACACCAGATTTTTTTGTAACACGTGAATGCGATCAATATCTAATAGAACTTAAGTCGAAAGAAGCAAATCCAGAACAAATTCGAGAAAGAGATGAGCGGCTTGACGCAGGCGAAATTTACGAAGAATTTGAATCCGTACTGCGTCAAAACAGGCTTAGTGGAATTGTCCATGATGCAACCGGGCAATTAGACAGTCACAATCAAGACGGCATTTTTCGTCTTGCTTGGTTCATGGCTATCGGTCATAAAGCTAGTGCCAAGATACATCAATTCGAATCCACACTTTATGGAAGCACTACGTTAGTTGATTGGTCCGAAAAAGGAACGGCCGGAGATTGTTACTATTTTTAAGAAATCAAGGGGTCAGCCAACTTGATTTATTATGAGGCCAACGGCCTCGTTAAACGCTGTTATGTGTCTTGAGCACCTTTCTCGGTAAGGGTATCGTAATACCAATTTCAAAACGATAGGTATTGCCATGCCTTTAGTAACTGTTTCTCCCAAGTATCAGATTGTAATTCCTAAAGAAATTCGTGAATCCATGGGGATTGTGTCTGGTCAAAAAGTTCAGATAATGTCTTATCAAGGACGAATTGAGGTGATTCCTCTCAAACCCATGAAGGAAATGAGAGGCTTCCTGAAAGGAATTGAAACTACCGTACACAGGGAAGAAGATCGGGTATGAATGTCGTAGATTCGTCAGCTTGGTTGTCGTATTTCGCCAGCGATAGCAATGCCACAGTATTTGCCGAACCAATTGAAAATCAGTAAGAGTTGATGGTACCAAGCATCACCATCAAGGAAGTTTTCAAGAATGTATTACTACAGCGTGGAGAAGAAGCTGCCTTGATTGTCACTGCTCATATGGAACAGGGCACGGTAATCCCCCTAGGTTCAGAACTAGCGAAGGATGCCGCCAAATTAGGTGTTCTCCATAAACTGCCACTGGCCGATAGCATTATTTTTGCCACTGCTCAGAAATATTCCGCAGTCATCTGGACTCAAGATAAAGACTTCGAGGGTTTGGAGAATGTCAGATATATTTCCAAGAAAAACATATAACAAAGTGCTGCTGTCGGACAAAGTATCCAGTGCTTCAACTTTTCCGCAGAGCGCGGCGTTATAACTCTGGAGATATCGCGTTGGGTTTCCTACAATTTAACGGACATTTTCATAAGCTTGTTTTAGTCCATATGCGAATCATTGTTGTTGAGCACGAATAATTTTCCCTGGCTAAGACTTCAGAAGCATTCAAGCCATTGCCTGGGCGGTAATTTCGATTGAACGTTGTCGCTTCGTGGTATCAAAGATGTCTGAGACGATCATTAGCTCGTCAGCTTGCGTTTTCTCAATAAGATTTTGTAAACCACTTTGAACTGTCTTTTGGCTTCCAATGACACTGCAATCCAGCATTTGTCCTGCCTGGGCTTTTTCCTGAGGCGACCAGTAGGTTTCTATATCTTCGATAGGTGGCTGCATCAAGCCGCGAGTACCACGAAAGAGGTTAGTGAATGACATTTGCTGTGATGTTGCGAGGTAGCTAGCTTCCTCATCTGTATCAGCAGCGATCACATTTACTCCAACCATTGCGTATGGCTTATCCAGTTGTGCCGAGGGTTTGAAATTCATCCGATAGACCTCAAGTGCCTGATAAAGCGCTTGTGGGGCAAAATGAGAGGCGAAACCATAAGGTAATCCCAGCATCGCCGCCAGTTGTGCACCAAATAGGCTGGAGCCTAATATCCAGATAGGCACATTACTTCCCGAACCGGGTACTGCCTCTATTTGTTGAGCGGCGTCTTTGGGTGCAAGATAAGCCTGTAATTCCTGCACATCCTGTGGGAAATTTTCAGCGTTGGCCGGATCTCGACGCAAAGCACGTAAGGTCATTTGGTCGGTGCCGGGGGCGCGGCCCAAGCCAAGATCAATACGGCCGGGAAATAGTGCTTCCAATGTCCCAAACTGCTCAGCAATTATATATGGCGCGTGATTAGGCAGCATGATGCCACCTGCACCCACGCGGATGCTGGATGTCCCAGCGGCGATATGGCCAATGACAATGGCGGTGGCGGCTGTTGTCACACCAGGCATATTATGATGTTCTGCTACCCATATGCGTTTGTATCCCAGACGCTCAGCATGCTGCGCATAAGTCCGGGCATCATTAAGAGCCGTTCTGCGGTCAGACCCTTGGCGTACGCGGCCAAGTTCTAGAATAGATAGTGGAATCATATGGAACTACACCTTATTTTGTGTTTTTGCCACTTACTAGGCTAACTTTTGGGGTCAGGTTTTTAAGACAGTCTTTAAAACCTAAACCTAACGCTTAAATATCACTGGCAAGCTGAAATGTTGCACCTATAAACTACGAAAATATCTGCGTAAAATGTGTTTAAAAATATAGTCTGTTTTTAAATTTGATCTTTCGCTCTAAGCAATCCTTCACCTAACCCATATCTAATTTTGTCTACGGTTCAACGTATAAATTCAAGAAATAGTGGTTCACTAACTCTGGCGAGAGAATTTCTATTGTGGAGAAGTGGCAAGAAAAGCTAAGCACTAACATATGTGACAGCTATCAGAGAGGCAAATCATCAAGTGACAATCAGAAAGTGATCCAAAGTTCTGCTCAAAATGTTGATCTGTAATCGGACAAGCTACCGATACAATTGATTAATCAGCGGTAAAGCAGCTTTTTCCTCACCTTAACAGGAGCACGATGGTAATGCGACAACACCAGCAAACCGACTCTATGGAAATAATCTCCAATCTCGACAATCTTGCAGAGTTGGTAAGTTACTCGTTTATGGACACGCTCAATGCTGATCCTGACGCAACAGCAAATGGCGCTGACCATTTACCCCGACAAGTCTTTTCGGGCCACTATGTTCCAGTTAGTCCAACACCACTAGAAGACCCCGAGTATGTGGCACATAGTAAAAACCTGTTTCGCGAACTGGGCTTCGCCGATAGTTTGGCTGAGTCGGCCGACTTCATGCGAGTGTTCTCCGGCAATCTTGCAAACGTTCCAGAGCCGATGCGTAAGGTTGGTTGGGCGTGTGGCTATGCACTGTCAATTTATGGTACCGAATACACCCAGCAATGTCCTTTTCAGACCGGTAACGGATACGGCGATGGTCGTGCTATTTCAGTGCTAGAGGCCGTCATCAATGGTCAGCGTTGGGAAATGCAGTTAAAAGGTGGGGGCCGGACGCCATACTGCCGCGGCGCAGATGGACGCGCTGTTTTGCGATCAAGTATTCGAGAGTTTCTGGCACAGGAGCACATGCACGCACTTGGGGTTCCAACCTCAAGATCTCTGAGTCTGTATGTGTCTAAAACCGAAAAAGTAAGACGTCCATGGTACTCAGAAGGCTCACACTCTAGAGATCCGGATACGGTTATAGCGGAGCCAGCGGCGATTTCTACGCGGGTCGCACCGTCTTTCATTCGGGTTGGCCAAATTGAGCTCTTCGGTCGTCGTGCCCGTAACAATGAGCATCCAGAAGCAATGAAAGAGCTGGAGCAGATAGTCTTGCACCTCATCGATCGTGAGTATGGTGACGTTATCGACCAACACCTGAGCACACCTGAAAAAGTATTGATGCTTGCTCGCGAGTACAGAAACCGATTTACATCGCTTATTGCGAACTGGGTCCGTGTCGGTTACTGCCAGGGTAATTTCAACAGCGACAATTGTGCTGCCGGTGGATTCACTCTCGACTACGGTCCATTCGGATTCTGCGATATGTTTGATCCTTACTACCAGCCATGGACGGGAGGAGGACGACATTTCGCATTTTTGAATCAACCTGTCGCAGCGGAAAAAAACTTTCACATGTTTTGTACAGCATTGCGTCCGTTGCTGACTTCGCATCAGGATGCTCTGAGTCAGCTCGACGAGATTCAAAGCAGCTTCGCATTAGTAATGCAGGTGCAAATGGAGAAAATGTGGGCAGTCAAACTTGGGCTGGATACGTTTAATGAGGAGTTGTTTAGCGAGCTTGTAACGCTGATGATGCAAACATCGGTTGATTACACCATTTTCTTTCGCGAACTCTCTATGCTGCCCGACGATATTGGTTCACTAAAAAACAGCTTTTACCAGAACCCTTCCTATAATCGTGATCACGAACGGATAGATAATCGCTGGTCAGAATGGCTCACAAAATGGAAAACACTCATCGTTAAGGCCAACACGACAGATACGCATCCGTTTTCTCATGAAGAGCTCTCCAGCCAGATGAAACGGGTCAATCCAAAATACAGTTTGCGGGAGTGGTTAGTTGTGCCTGCTTATCAGCAAGCTAAGGAGGGAGACTACTCACTTATTCGAGAGCTGCAAGAAGTCATGACTAATCCATACGATGAGCTTTCGAAAGAGGTAGAGGAGAAATTTTACAGGCTGAAGCCACAAGCGTTTTTTGAGGTCGGCGGACTGTCGTATTACAGTTGCTCGTCCTGATTTTACGAAAAATCCTCAAGGGAATAGCTACGACACGATCTGCAAAAGGGTCAGTACACCGGGGTGCAGAAGGACGAAAACTCGAAGCAAAAAGCGCTTTATGACTGCTTTGCTTCAGGTTAATGCGGCTTTAAAAATGATGTGAGTAATATGATTTTCCTGAAATAACTTGGGTATGGAAATGCAAAGATTATTACGGAAAGTATTCATCAAAGGCGTAAGAGAGCGTTCAGCAATCAAGGTGGGATTATCTCAGCACTTTTACAAAATCATCATTATGGTTTTGGGTTTGCTCGCATTTCAGCTCGAAATAATTGATCGGTTTTTGTTGAACCTGTTACCAACGAGTGGTGACATTTTCTTTTTATTTGGCATTACTGTGATAGGAATCATCATGTATATCGATTTTCAGATGATTAAATCCAGGATGGAAATGCACATGACTTTAAGGCAAGTTCTGCGTTATAGAAGAAGATGCGCATAAGTTTATTGGCAACTCGTTCAAACGCCCATGCTTGGGTAGGCAAAGAGAGAACTAGAAAGTGTCATTTTAAAAAGCGTTTGTTCAGATCCGATGATATAGCCTGAAATATTTCCTAAATACACACCAACTAAAATCACAATTACCAAACCCCAGATACAAAAAAACGGACCGAAGTCCGTTAGTTTGTTTGGCGGAG